>Ga0123353_10000118_pt1 | contig 93515 bp, 79 predicted proteins | sample TergutLab28metaG_3_FD_92763 | JGI IMG/M metagenome (GOLD analysis project Ga0123353, IMG submission 92763) | Labiotermes labralis P3 segment gut microbial communities from Petit-Saut dam, French Guiana - Lab288 P3 | ecosystem: Host-associated > Arthropoda: Insects > Digestive system > Gut ...
GTCTTGATTTTGTTGGGTAATTCATAAGGCCCTCTTTGAAATGCTTGCCCTGCCATAGCTTTCTTGTATTCGAAGCTTTAGCGAAAGTGGAAGCGAAGGCGGGTAGTATTTAGAATGTAAAATGTAGAATGCAAAAAGTAAAGTGGAATATTTTCTAATTTCACATTACAGCATAATCCCCTACAAAAGGATTGCCGGCTCTTTCTTTAGAGAAAGTAGAAGCCTCGCCGTGGCCGGGTATGAAATCTAAATCTCCAAGCGGCCACAATTTTTTAGTAATGGAATTTATCAAATCCGCATGGCTGCTTCCGGGCAAATCAGTCCTGCCAACAGAGCCGTTGAACAAGACATCTCCTACCTGAGCAAAACTGTTCTTTTTGTTGTAATAAACCAAATGCCCCGGAGTATGCCCCGGACAATGTATGACTTCCCACTCAATGTTACCAACGCTAACCTTGTCTTTGTCGTTCAGGTATCCGTCCGGACAAAACGGCTCCAGAATCTCCGGATACCCATAGTACGCAAAATTCCCGAACAACTGTTTCATCATATTCATAACCATAATATCGTCACTATGAGGTCCCAGAAGCACCGCCTCAGTCTCTTTTTTAAGAGCCATAGCTCCTCCCATATGATCCAAATGCCCGTGCGTTACAAGTATTTTGTCTATATCGCAGCCAATCTCTTTAGCAGCCTTTAAAATCTTGTCAACTTCACCGCCCGGATCAAAAACTGCGCACTTGTTCGTGGCAGTACACACTGCAAAAGTACAATTCTGTATAAAAGGCGTAACAGGCAGCACAAACAGTGCTAATGAGCCGTCTCCTTTTCTCAGACGAAATTCTCTAACCATTTTTTGCTCCTTTTCAAATAATTTCACATTACTAATACTTTTTCCACCTGTCTTCATTAATCGAGTAAACAGGCACATAATGCGGCACCTCGTATGTCGGCAGCACTTGTTTAATCTGATTATCCAGAATATACGGCACGCCGTCTACATCTGCTACAAGCACCGCATGAATAGTGCCGTTCGCATTCAAATCCTTCAACACGGTAATACTCATATCATCAGCAGGCACTCCGAGTACTCTAAGCGCCATGTACTTTGCAGTAGCGTAATCCTTACAGTTCCCTCCTCTCTCTTGGAACTCGTAAGGAGTAGCCCAGTAATTATCCTGCCCCCAATTAGATACGTCATCAATATACGGATACCCATTGATGAATCTGTTTACACTAATCAATTTATCAAACAGGCTCTCTTCTTTCATCTCTTCCAGAACACTTTTCCACTCTCTGAATTTGCACGCAGTGTAAAGCTCTTTACCGCATTTCGAATCGAACTGAGAAGACTGTAGTTTAAAACGATTAAGCATGTCCAGCCACTTGGGAAACAAGCCTAAATCTCTAATATCCTCTGTACCTGCGCTTACATTTTTCAGCCTTATCACAGGCGGCTTAGGTTCGACAATTTCCGTATGCGAAACCTCGCTGCGGCTCTCAGACGTAAAAAACAGCAAAAACAGAGAAAGCAGAAGAGCCGGTGCTTTCATAACGGCACGGACTAATGAGAAGTACCGAGGCTAATGCCTTCAGCCGCAGGCTCAGGAGAAGCAAAAACCGCGGGTGCAGCAGCACTTCCAACCTTAACCTCTTCTGTAACAGGAGTCAAAGCTACAGGCAGCTCTTGTTTAGGCGGTGCTCTCTTTATAGCGGGCGGTTTTTTAGCAGGAGCTTTTTTTTCTTCTTTCTTAGCGGGAGTCTTTGTTTTTACAGACTGCCCTAAAGCTCTGGCTGCCTCGAAGCTGGTGCAGCCGGTGACTCCCTCAAAATAGACTCCGAGCGTATCTTTAAGAGGATCAAAACGTCCGACCATCACCGTATTGGAATAGCCCTTGGGCTGCTTTATCCACTTGCCCGGATTTATAAGTATAAGCCCTGTTTCCTTATCAAACTGCCCTGATACTTCGAAAGAACCTTCGGCAGCGCTAGGGTTTTTCTCTGTCGCATAAAACCTGAACACGCCCTTAAAGTCCTTGCCCTTCAGAGAATCGACCTGCAGAGTAGCTCCCGTATACCCTTCACTCCCGCAAGCATAGTTTCCGGACCACTGCCCCACCGGAGAGAAAGTCTCTATTATGTCGGCTTCAGCCTGTCTACGCAAAGCCTCTTCCTTAGGATCGGGAAGAGCAAGCGCAGGCGCAGGCTGCTGCTTGAGCTGAGCTTCCGCAGCCACTGCTATAGGCGCACTGGTTTGGCAAAGGTTCATAACAAGTCCGTATTCTCCTGCAGACCACAAAAAGACAAAATACTTATTGCCCATATCGGCAGTAAACACGCTTATATCGCTGGCTGCCGACTTTAAAGATTTAGCCTCCACCATATAGCCCATAAGTTTGAGCCTCTCCACGGTAGATTTAAAAATACTGTTGACTCTGTCCTGTTCGGAGGGTTCGAGGGGCCAAGCATAAGCCTCTATTTTCCCGCAGCTTCTTCCGAGTTCGCTGCTGGCAGCAAGCATAGCCATTTGAAAATTGCGCTCTAAAGGCAAAAGCAGCGGTCTGTCTTCGAAAACAAGCCCTGTAAGATGAGACATATTCGCCAGATTCAGAACTTTCTGAGAAGACTGAGCATGAGCCTGAACAGAAAAACCAAACAGTCCGGCAAAGAATACAACAGCTGCGAAGAAATTAGCAAAACACTTCATATTACGAGTCCCTTAATGACGAATCTTAACACAGAATCACACATGGTTACTATGCAATCAAAGAAGAGAGTCGTAAAGAGAAAAGTGTGGAGTGTGGAGTTATTAAATAATAAATAAGAATGCAGAATGCAGAAATTATTTTATTTCTGCATTCTTATTTTTGCATTCCTAACTCCTATTCTCCAACTTGGGTAGAATCAACCTTCACGCCGAGTCCCATAGTAGAAGATAAGCTTATTCTCTTTAAGTAAGTACCTTTAACTCCCGCAGGACGAGCCTTGAGAATAGCATTCACAAAAGTTTTAGCATTGGAAACGATGTGTTCTTCAGGGAAATTGACTTTGCCGATACCCGCCTGAACAATACCTGCTTTCTCTGCTCTGAACTCAACAGAGCCAGCCTTAGCAGCCTTCACGGCAGCAGCGACATTAGGCGTAACAGTCCCGAGCTTCGGATTAGGCATCAGACCTCTTGGACCAAGAACCTTACCGAGCTGCCCCACAAGACCCATCATGTCCGGCGAAGCAATGACTCTGTCGAAATCGCTTTTACCGGCCATAATAGCATCCTTAAGCTCTTCCGCTCCGACAAAATCAGCTCCGGCTTCTTTCGCCGCATCAGCCTTTTCGCCTTTTGCAAAAACCAGCACTCTTACGTCTTTGCCGGTTCCGTGAGGAAGCTGCACCATGCCGCGCACTACCTGATCGGACTGTTTAGTGTCAATATCGAGATTGACTGCAATCTCAACCGATTCGACAAATTTTCTGGCAGTCTGCTTGCTGTTGGAAACAACCAGCTTCACAGCATCCGCCAGAGAGTACAATTTAGATTTATCAACATTATTAGAAATGTTACGAATTTTTTTACTGCGCATAGTATTACTCCACAATATCGAGACCCATTGATTTAGCTGAACCAACAAGCATCTGGCAGGCTGCATCAATATCGTTAGCGTTCATATCGGACATTTTCTGAGTGGCAATCTCACGTATCTGAGCCATAGTTATTTTGCCTACAGACTGAGTACCGGTAGTACTTGCGCCCTTTTCAACCTTGGCAGCCCTTTTCAGAAAGTAAGCATTAGGCGGCTGCTTAGTGATGAAAGTAAACGAGCGGTCGGAAAAAGCAGTAATAACAACAGGTATAGGCATACCTTTTTCGAGATTACCGGTTTTAGCATTGAACTGTTTACAGAACTCCATAATGTTGAGACCCCTCTGACCCAAAGCAGGACCGGTAGGAGGCGAAGCAGTGGCTTGTCCTGCAGGAAGTTGCAGTTTTATATAGCCGACAATTTCTTTTGCCATATTTATTCTCCATATTAATAACAAAACACACGCCGGCAATCAGCCGGACAGCACAACACAGTGACAGGAAAGAATCTAAAAGACTATCCCCAAGAACAATTTATAAAGGACTCTGCCAAAACCACTCAATTAACGAAAACTTAACTTAATTAAAGTGATATTGTTACTAGATTCTATCCGTATAAAAATGTTCCGGCGTGGTAAAAAGGCTTTCAACGGGGGGTTAAGTTTAACCTTGTATGTTGAAGACACCTGCCACACCTAGTTCACAAGTCAGTATCGTATAAACCCTTTTTTTCTCAAAGTCCAGTACTATCAGCCATGCTCCTTAAAAAACTAAATGAATCTGTCAGCAAAATCTTTATGAATCAAAGGGATACCAGTAGGAATTCGTCCCGGAAAAGTGCTGTGAAAAAGAGCCCTCCAAGACCAATTAAGCCTAATCAAAACATTCTTAAGAAGCCTGCTCAAAAGCAGCCTCCCACAAAACCGGAAGTTGTCTTTATAAAACCGGAAGAAGTTTTGCCCAAAGCTCTTGAAGCCCTGAACGCCAGAAACTTTTCAAAAACCGTTCAGATTCTCTCTCTTTTACCGACAACGTCCTATAATATACAGCATTTTCTGGCTAAAGGATTCGCGCTTCTGTCTTTGAACGAGAATCAAAAAGCAGCCGCCACTTTCCTCGAAGCAGCAGAGAGATTTCCAAATCATGCTACGTTTTGGTTTAACCTAGGACTGGCGCAGGAAAATCTGGGCAATCTGAATGCCGCTATTTCAAGCTATCAAAGAAGCATTTTCACAGAACCTAATATGTCTCTGCAAAAGCTGATGGCTCTCGGTAACATAGCCAATATATTTTTGAAGAAGAACGAGCCTCTTAAAGCGCAAACCAACATAGAGCAGGCATTATCCAGTTACGATGTTCTGTCTTCTATTAAGCCCTTAGAGACACAAGAGCCCAGAGTTAAGGCTCAGTTTCTGAATACATTAAGCCTGTCTCTTATGCGGCAGGGGCTGTATTCGGCGGCAATAAAGTATTTCTTAGAGGCTCACAAGCTGTATCCTGCGAGCGACCTTACGTTAGTGAACCTTGCAATTGCGTACTCCGATATTTTCGATTTTAAAAGTGCTCATTACTATTTTGCAAAAGCAATGGCAATTAAGGATACTCCGACAATACAGTACTATGACGGGCTTACGTACCTGTTAGAGGGCGATTATAAAAAAGGCTTTCCGTTATTAGATAAAAAATTACAAGAGGCGGCAGCACTAAAAATAAAATCCGATATTCCGGTATGGAAAGGAGAAGATATTTCCGGCAAAAGCCTTTTGATAGTCTATGAACAGGGATTGGGCGATGTCATACACTTTGCGCGGTATCATGCGTTGCTGCCGAAGGACTGCGAGTTATTCTGGGTTATACCAAAATCTCTGGCCGGTTTGTTGAAGCCGTATCTCAGAGGCACTATCATAGAAGATGACAAGGTTGTAAGTTTTTTGCAGAACAAAAAATGCGATTTTTTCATTCCTATGTTTTCAATATGCAGCATAGCCGGATATGAAAAAGTGCCTCCTATAGCAATTAAAGCAAAAGATTTTCCGGAAAAGAAAAAAGTCTGTACTCTTGAAAATCCAAATATTCTTAAGGTGGGACTGATATGGCAAGGCTCCGGGACGAACAAAAGAGATTTTGAGCGTTCAATCCCGCTGGGCAAATTTTCCGCTTTGTTTGAAAACAAAAACATAGCGTTTTACGCTCCGTTCAAAGGCTATGATGAAGAAGGATTGAAGGACTATCCAATAGAATCTTTAAACCATGAGATTTCCGATTTCACAGATGCTATGCGGATATTTGACGAGCTGGACATAATAATAACCGTAGATACGGCAAGCGTTCATCTGGCAGGCTCTATGGGTAAGAAAACTTTCCTGCTTTTGCCGAAATGTCCGGACTGGAGATGGGGTATAGACAAAGACACAACGGATTTATATCCGTCCGTAACAATCCTGCGGCAGGAAGAATTCAACAACTGGGACAGTGTTATAGCTAGGCTGGTGACGTTGGTGGAATGTGTAAAAAGTGTGTAGTGTTGAGAGTGGAGTTAGTACGTATTCCTATTTCTTTTTCTTAGAAGTCTTAGCTGCCGGCTTCTTTCCGGACGCATTCATCTTAGCAGCCTTTGCGTCCAAGAACTCTATGGCGTTTTCTAGGGACAGATCTTCCGGATCATAATCCTTAGTAACTGTCGCCATTACTTTGCCCCACTTCACATAAGGACCGAAACGCCCTTTGTTCAAGGTAATCGGTTTGGAGTCCTTCGGATGCGCGCCCAGCTCTTTTGCAGAAGAACTGGCTCTCCTGCCCTTGGAAGGCTCAGACAACAAAGCAACTGCTCTGTTGACATCAACAGTCAAAACATCATCTTCCGGAGTCAAACTTCTGTATGCAGAACCCATTTTTACATACTCGCCAAAACGCCCTATATCCGCAGTTATTTTCTCATTGGTCTCAGGGTGGACTCCAACCTCTCTGGGCAGGGACAAAAGCGAAAGTGCAGTATCAAAGTCAATACTGGTCGGATCCAGTTTTTTCGGCAGGCTTGTTCTTTTCGGTTTAGGAGCCGCCTCTTTTTTGGTCTTCTTTGCTTTTTTTGGCTTATCTTCTTTCGGCTCTGCAGCAACGGCATCAAGCTGAACATAAGCACCGTAAGGACCGACTCTCACGGAAACCATGGCTCCGGTAACAGGGTCAGTCCCAAGCTCTCTTGGAGCCATTTCATCTTTAGAGTCCCCTCCCCCCTGCACAGCCAAAGGTCTTGTATTCTTGCATTCCGGATAATTGGAACAGCCCAAGAAAGCCCCGAATTTACCCAGCTTCAAACCCATTCTGCCAGTCTTGCATACCGGACAAAGACGCAAATCTTTTTCCGGCTCACCCTCTTCTTTCGGGAAAAAGTGCTGCTCCAGAACCTTATCCAAAACATCAATAACATCCGAGATTTTCAGCTCTTTAGTATCATCAACAGCCTTAGAAAAAGCCTTCCAGAAATCTCTCAATACTTCTTTCCATTTAAGCCGCCCTCCGGAAACATCGTCCAGCTTTTCTTCGAGGTCAGCAGTAAAATCATACTGTACATACTCTTTGAAAAATTCTTCAAGAAAAACAGTAACTATCCTGCCTCTGTCTTCCGGAACAAAACGCTTCTTGTCCAACCGCACATAGTCCCTATCCTGCAGCACTTGCATAATGCTGGCGTAAGTAGAAGGTCTTCCAATGCCAAGCTCTTCCAGTTTCTTCACCAGAGATGCTTCCGTGTATCTCGGCGGAGGCTGCGTAAAATGCTGCTCCTGAGTTATTTGCTTAGTCTCTAGCCCGTCCCCTTCCTCCATTTTCGGAAGTCTGGTATCACCGTACCCGTCATTACCCTTTTGACCGCCTATATCCGCGTCGTCGCTGCCCTCTCTGTAAACCTTGAGCCAGCCGTCAAACACTACGACAGAACCTGCTGCCCTAAACATAGCCTTACAGTTTTCCCTGTTCGCACTATTACTGTCTATAATATCCACAGAAACCTGATCGAGAACAACGCTGGTCATCTGAGACGCAACAGCTTTCTGCCAGATAAGCGTATATAATTCCAACTGTTCCTTATTGAGATACTTTGCTACATATTCAGGCCGCCTGCTTATATCCGTAGGTCTTATAGCCTCATGCGCTTCTTGAGCATTCTTTGCTTTGTTCTTGTAAATTCTCGGCGAGGACGGCAAATACTGCTGTCCGTAATCTTTTTCTATGACTGCCCTGGCACCGGCAATAGCCTCGGAAGACAAATACACTCCGTCCGTTCTCATGTAGGTTATGAGTCCCACAGTATCGCCGCCTATATCCACTCCCTCATACAGACCCTGAGCAATCCGCATAGTGCGAGTCGCTCCCAAACCTAATTTCCTCGAAGCCTCTTGCTGTAGTGTAGACGTTGTAAAAGGAGGAGACGGATTTCTCTTTGTCTGTTTCCTCTCTATATGAAATACCTTATACGACAATTTGCTGACGCTGTCCAAAGCAGCTTGAGCCTCTTCCTTAGTAGACAGCGTGAATTTCTCAAGTTTCTTCCCGTCCAAAATCATAAGATACGAGGGTACTGTTCCTTTTTCCTTAGTAAGAAATTCCCCTTCTATGCTCCAGAACTCTTGAATCTGAAACTTTTCAATCTCTACTTCTCTATCGCAAATCAGCCGTAAGGCAACAGACTGCACTCTTCCCGCAGATCTGGAGCCCGGAAGTTTCCGCCATAAGACTGGCGACAGCGAAAATCCCACCAAATAATCCAACGCTCTTCTTGCCATATACGCATCGACTAAATCGCTGTCTATTTCTCTCGGGTGAGATATGGCTTCCGTTACTGCCTTTTTCGTAATCTCGTTAAATGATACTCGCTTGATGCTTTTGTTTTTGTCCAAGCCCTTTTCATGCAGAATCTCTTTTATGTGCCATGCTATAGCTTCTCCCTCTCTGTCAGGGTCGCTTGCCAGAAAAACAGAAGAAGCAGCTTTGACCGCCTTTGTTATTTCCGATACTGCCTTCTTAGCCTTCTCGTTGAACTCCCAGTCCATAGCAAAGTCTTCTTCCGGCCGCACAGACCCGTCTTTAGGCAGCAAATCCCGTACATGCCCGTAAGACGACAGAACCGCATAATCCTTTCCCAGATACTTATTCAGGGTTTTTGCTTTTGCAGGAGATTCAACTATGACAACTTTATCAGACACTATTTTTTCCTTTTGTCTTTATGATTTATGCTATCTTTTATAGGCATACTTACATTAATACAAGAAATCTGTTTGTTTTTGACTTAAATCAAGAATAATCATTTATTGTACAACTAATCTTATTTAATTTTGGTTAATTAACACTATGCGATTAACATTGGTTTAATGTTTTAGATTAACTTTTAGTTATAATTTGTTGTAATTACTTTCATCTTTTTATGGTACTATATAATTATAGATCCTAAAGGGAGAAGTGATATGACAGCACATAATCCATACATAGTCAGCCTTGTTGCGGATGGTGACGAAAACAAACAGAGTTTCTTAAACTTAGACATAAGTACTCTGCATATAGATTTTGCCAACCTTAAACCAGAAGAATTTGGATTAAGTCCTGCCGACTTGGACATAAGTCCTTATCTTGTCATATTCGACAAGAAATATGCGCTTTTGAAACAACTGCCTGATATTGTCAAAACATCAATCGAAGCAAACATTAAGGAGAAGCCAGAATTTGTTCAGGAGATAGAATTTGATTCTACTTGCGACACTTTGAATCTAGACGAACTGCAAAAACTGCTCGCATCAGAAAACAGAAAAGACGAGTTACAATCTATACGCGGACTGAAGAGAATAGATGGAAAAGACAATACTGCCAATATAAAACTGTTCTCATATTTAAGCAGGGAATTGAAAGCAAAAGTATGCGCTGTTGTTGCATTGGAAAAGTATTATCCAAACAGTGATGATTATAATAGAGACGATATGATTCACATTCGGGACTATATTGTGCAGAAAGTGGACAATATGGACAAAGCCGAAGTGAGTAGGCTGAAACCGGATAGCTTTACTAAAGCCGCTACACAAGAAGCAATGTACGAAGAAGCGGAAACTTTTTTTGAGGCTGAGCGAGTTAAAGCAGGTGCTACTCAAGAGCAACCCGGAGATAAGGAGGAACTAAGCAGTTTCTATTTGAACGGCACGGAATATAAATTTTATAATCTATTGACAGAAAACGCTCTTAAGTACGAAGGCGATAAAATGAATCATTGTGTTGGTGGGTATTGGTCTAAGGTGGAAACGAAGGAAGTAAGAATTATATCGCTTCGTGATGACAAGAACGAGCCACGCGCAACATTGGAAATTGATACTAAGACAAATACCATAATCCAGATTCAAGGCAGAAAAAACAAAAACATCGACGAAAAATATCATCAGATGATTCTTGATTTTGTTTCTGAGCCTAAGTGGGAGATTGAGGTGAATGATAGATTTTTCGAAAAAATCCCAGCGGTTCGTTTGAAAGATGGTAAGATAAAATTGTGGACTGATCTCGATATAGAAGATGCACGCAATGGCAACTTCACACGAGATTATGGTAATTCTTCTATGCACACAGAACAACGAAAAAATGTAAACACTATCGTCGCATTAGGAACTGACGATGATAAGTGGTTTCTCAACAACACCTTGATCCTAAATAACATAACACAAAAGTGGTTTGAGTTGTTGCCGGGTTCCCAAATAGCTGCAAAAAAAACACCTTTTAACCATACACATAGACGGTAAAACAGATCTTAATAAAGATATTGTTGACGCAATCATATGCAGCAATATAGACGAGCTTATAATAAACGGGGATTATAATAATGCACACGACCAAAACAGCATGCCTATAATACATGCAGAGGATACTATAAATACACTCAAGGAATGTGAACGTTTGATCAGGCAATCAAAAGATCTTGTCCGTGTTACGATAGGCGGTGTCAATAGTGAACAGACATATCATCTTGTGCAAGCGATCGTAGAGAATCCTTCAATAAAAAATTTCAAGGCATACAAAATACTGACAGAGGCTGCTATAAATTTAGTTGCTAAAAGTAATAATATAACTACTTTTTCAACTTGCTCAGAAGTCTACAAAGGCCGTTCCCGCCACTACTCTGAAGAAATAATTAGCGAAAGCATAACGGTCATTCGTACAGCATTGGAAACCGGAGAAAACCATAATTTACATCAAGTGTTTTTTCAACATAGTCCGATTCCAGAACTGGAACCTCTGCTTGCAGACAACAGACAAAAAGCAACCCGAGTTGTATTTGCAGATGTTTCCGAGACAGAGCATAAAATAGAGCCTGAGCAGCCGGATGGAAAGCTTCTGTTACACAATATGGCAATTTGTCCCCTCCAGACGACACGTCCACAAACGACAAATCGTCCCTCGCTAACTTGTTATGTTATATAGATATTTTTGAATTATCTGTGCTGCCGCAGCATTCTGCAACACCACGATATAAAAAACGCAGGGATTTCCGGTGAGAACAACCCTTGTCATTCCCGCTCCCTCCCTTGTCATTCCCGCGCAGGCGGGAATAGGGCAAACCTGCTGTAATCAAGCAATCTAGTTAGTACTATAACAACATAATATTAAAAGAAAAACTCTATTCAAACGCCTCACTAATAAACTTACATTTTGTACCAACCTTGCCCACTCCCGCCTGCGCGGGAGTGACAATAGGGGGCTTGGAAATAACAACCGGAGGGACAGCAACCATCGCACCAACTCCTAACTCCACACTTCACACTCCTAACCAATCAACACCACCCTATTGCCCGTAACCCTCTGAGCTATGCCGGACAGCTCCAGTTCCGTAATCACCATAAACACAACATTTATCGGCAATGCACAGTCTCTGCCCAGTTCGTCAATATCAACCGGCGAGTAACTCATTTTAGACAATATCACCTCTCTGGCTTTAAGAACCGTATCATCATCAACACTTTCTATAATTGAAGGAATACTATCATCTTCAAAGAAACTCTCATTCCTCTGAAACAAATCAAAAGGTTTAGACTGAAGCCCTACTATAATATCCTGAACGCCTTCAGTAATATGAGCTCCCTGACGTATCAGCTCATTAGTGCCGCTGGCACGTGGATCTCGCGGAAACCCAGGCACTGCAAACACTTCTCTTCCCTGTTCCAACGCCTTGTTCGCAGTTATAAGAGAGCCTGATTTCCTGTTAGCCTCTACAACCGCGACTCCAAGACTTAAGCCTGAGATTATTCTGTTTCTTCTGGGAAAGGAGCTTTTAATAGGCTCTGTTCCCAAAGGTATCTCGGACACAACACAGCCCTTAGTCTTCATAACTTCATACAGTTTATTATTAGACGCAGGATACACAACATCTACGCCTCCGGCAAAAACAGCTATAGTTCCGGTCTCTATACTCGCCTCATGCACCGCAGTGTCAATACCCATAGCAAAGCCTGAAACCGTAACAAATTTGTGCTTGCCCAAATCGCTTGCCAGCGTCTTTGCCATTCCGATTCCATTGGTAGACGCATGTCTGGTTCCGACAATCGCCACACATTTTCTATGTAAAAGCTCTTCATTTCCCAGCACATATATAACAGGCGGAGCATCTTCCGTGTTATACAGCATTTCCGGATAGTCCTCATCGCACAACGGTATGCAGCGTCCGCCAATAGCTTTCAGCTTCTTTAGTTCCTCTATAACAGATTGTTCAGACGGAATTTTCAGAGGCTTTTGCAAACCGCGCCTTTCGAATGAAGGCAAAGCCTTAAATACAGAATCTGCTGTTTTGAATTTATTAATAAGATTGCAAAAAGTTATAGGACCTATTCTTTCTGTTCCGGCAAGCCTTATCCAATTTATCAGTTCCGAATCAGTCAGCTTTTGCTTTTGCATCATATTTTGATCCTTGGCTCAGTACCTTTCAAAAGCCTTCCTATGTTTCCTTTGTGCTTAAAGAAAATCAAAATAATCAACACAATAGATAAAGGTATTACTTCTATCCTGTCAAATAACCATAAGCCTATAGGAATTAAAACAGAAACTAAAAGCGTAGCAAGCGAAGAAAGTCTGGTAATATAAGCTATAGGAATCCACAGCACCATAGTAGCAAGCGCAGTATACGGCGATAAAACCGCAAGCACGCCTATACCGGTCGCAACTCCTTTTCCTCCCTTGAATCCGAGCCACACCGGAAACATATGCCCCAAAACAGCCGCAAGAGGCACGACAAATAAAATAAAAACATCACCCCAATCACTTAGCACATCTCCTAAAAGCAAAACAGAAAAACAAACGGCAGCCGCTCCTTTAAAAGCATCGCACAAAAGAGTTAATACTGCCAACGACTTATTGCCTGTTCTTAAAACATTGGTTGTACCGATATTTCCGGAACCTATCTTTCGAATGTCTCCATACCCAAACATCTTAGTTAGTATAAGCCCGAAAGGAATGCTGCCCAAAAGATACGCAGCAACAGTAACTATGGCAAAATCCATTCTCAATTTTCCATTCCTAACAAAGCGTGCAAAACAGCCATTCTCATCGCAACGCCGTTTTCTACCTGCTTGAGAATCATACTGTACTTCTCATCGTCAATAAGACTGCTAGATATTTCAACATCTCTGTTTACCGGTCCCGGGTGCAGAACTATCACGTCCTCTTTTGCAGCCTTAATATTCTCGTGATTCAGCCTGTATTCAAGAACATAAGAGTTAAGTTTTTGTCCGAAATCAAAGGCATCTGCTTTGTCTGAACGTATAAGCGTTCTTTCATTCTGGACTCTAAGCGTGATGATAACATCAGCCTCTCTTATGCCCTCTTTGAGGTCGTTGTAAATCTTCACGCCTATCTCTTCATAATAATCCTGAGAGATGAAATAGTCCGGAGCAACTATAGATATATCCGTTCCGAATTTCTGTAATAGCCGTATATTGGAACGGGCAACTCTGCTTCTGGCAACGTCTCCGCATATGGCGACTTTTAGTCCGGAAAGCGTGCCCTTGCGCTGAAAAATGGTCATAGCGTCCAAGAGAGCCTGCGTAGGGTGAAAGCTGATACCTGCCCCTGCGCTTATGACGTGAGCTTTCATATTGCCGGCAATAGTAGAAGGCAGAGCTTCCTCCGTGCATCTTATAACCAGAGCGTCTATGAGCATAGCGTCCAGAGTGGCGGCAGTATCAAGCATAGTCTCTCCTTTAGAGACAGAGCTTTGAGCAACCGGAATATTGACAACGTCCATTCCGAGTCTTTTGGCAGCTATCTCAAAAGAAGTACGAGTTCTGGTGGAGCTTTCCATGAAGAAATTGACTACGGTTTTCCCGCAGTGATTATATATCTTCTTTTCAGACTGACGGTTTTGGACAGAGAAGTTATTAGCGAGCTCAATAAGCTCCGTTATTCCGGACGGAGACAAATCAAAAACGTCAAGCAAGTCCTTAGTTTTAAAGATGTTTTGAATGGGCATATAGAGAGCCTCGTGAAGATTTTGTTGGTGTTTTCGAGCGATATGAGCTACTACTATAACACAACATAAACCGGTAGCGCACTAAAAATGTCTAAATCAAAAAATTTTTTAATAGAACCTGCTGATGATGATATAAGATTGGATCGCTGGTTTAAAAGGCATGTTCCGGATCTGACTAACGGGCAGGTACAGAAACTGATACGTACCGGACAAATACGCATTGACGGACAACGAGCTTCCGCATCGCAGCATATCAAAGCAGGACAAGAACTAAGGCTGCCTCCGCTGGCAGCCGGCATGACGGAGAGTCATAGTGATGAGAACGCTTACAAACCTTCCTTCACGCATAAAAAAAACGATATAAGAAAAATGACGATTTTTGAAGATGATTACGTGCTGGTTTTAAATAAGCCTCACGGTCTTGCAGTACAAGGCGGTACCGGAATCAAAAAAAGCATAGACGATATGCTGGAGGCACTGACAGACGCAAAACAAGGCAAGCCTAAATTAGTTCATCGTCTGGACAGAGACACCAGCGGAATACTTGTAATAGCTAAAAACATACAATCCGCAATGAGTCTGACAAAAGCGTTCAGACAGAAAAACACTGAAAAAACATATTGGGGAATAACTATCGGCGTTCCGGGTATTTCAGAAGGAATCATAGACGCTCCTTTGGCGAAAACAGGAGAAAAATCTATGATTTCCGACTCGGAACCGAACGCTAAAAACGCAGTAACTCAGTACAGAATCATTGATAAGGCAAAAAAACTAGCCGCATTTGTTGAAATGCAGCCTTTGACAGGCAGAACTCATCAGCTTCGCGTGCACATGGCGAGTCTTGGCACTCCTCTGCTCGGAGACAGGCTGTATGCCCCGCATGAACATGCTTTATCCGCATTAAAAGATTCTATTCCAACAGGTACTCTGCACCTCCATGCACGCAAAATCATAATCCCCCACCCGCACAAAGGTCTCATAGATGTTACAGCCCCTCTAAGCAGTGATATGGCGAAAACGTTTAAGTGGTTTGGGTTTTAAGTGAGTGTGAAGTGTGGAATTATCGTTAGTCTTATGCTATGCTGAGTCATATTTGATTCTATGGAGAAACCGCGATGAAAACTGTTTTTAAAATAATCTTCTCTCTTGCTGCGCTCGTAGTAGTCGCACTCACAGCTCTTCTTATATATCTTCACACCTTAGACGCTAATATTTATAAAGCGCAAGTGTCTAAGCTCGTTGCAGAGAACACAGACTACTCCGTGTCGCTGAACGGAGACGTATCGTTTTCTTTCGGGCTGTCCGGCATAGAATTAAAACTGGAAGACGCTGTCCTCACAGAGAAAGCCAGCTCTTCCATGAACACATCAATAAAAAAGATGTATCTGGGCGTAAAGCTGATTCCGCTCTTGTCCAAAAAGCTGGAGATAAAGAATTTTAATCTTGATGATACGGTAGTAACGCTGCAGAATAAGAGTGAAAAGCCTACTGTCATAGATATTACTTCCCTTACTCTGACTCCAAAAGGAAAGCATACCGCCATATCTTTATTGGCGTACTCGAACGGAATGCCTATTAGTCTTGGCATAACCACTGACCTTGAACATTTCATGAATCCGGACAAATTTTCTTTCAGCCTCGCCGGTATGGTGTCGGACACAAAAATTACTGCATCCGGCAATGTTAGCCTGCTGTCTAAAAATGCAAAGATAACGGATTACTCTGTTGAAAACAGCCTGATGCCGGAGAATACTAAAATAGGCGGACATGCTGATATAAACTGGGGAAGTGCTGTTCCCAGCCTCACCGGCTCCATAGAAGGCAAAACAGTAAATCTTGCTAATCTTTTGTCCGGTCTTAACTCAAAAGCTGCCGCTAATAACAATGCACCTGCTGCGCAAGCACCATTGGCAAACGACAAAAACTACATGTTCAGCGGAGAACCTCTGCCTTTCGATGCTCTCAAGCAAATCAATTTTGATATTGACATCATCATAGACGAGCTGCAAATCGCCAAAGGAGCTATAAAAAACCTGCAAATGAACGGACATTTGAAAAATCAGGTTTTAAACATAGTGTCTAAAAAAGCAGAAATTGATGCAAAGCCTGTCTCTTTCAAAATACTGGTAAATGCAGCCAATTATCCGGCTCATGTGTCTGCGCTGTTCTCGGCAAACGATGTCGCAGTAGGAAGCGTTTTAAACCTCATGAATATGAATGCCTTTATTTCCGGAACAGGAACTGCTGAGGCTAACATTATGAGTTATGGCAATACTATGCACCAGCTTGCCTCTAACCTTGACGGTACTTTGCTCATCACTGCAATAAACGGTGAAATCTTCACCGGCAGGCTTGGGCAGGTTTCATCGGCACTAACCTCATTTTTAACTTCGGCAAAAAGCAAAAGCGAGACAAACGCTCTTAACTGTATGGCTGCAAGATTCATAGCTAAAAACGGAATAGTCACGGATAATGGGATTCTGCTGGATTCCGCCGGGTTGACTGTATTCGGAAAAGGCAATGCTAATTTATTGACTGAGTCTTTGGCGTTCAGATTTTTGGCCAGAACAAAACTGGCAGCAGTCGTAGAAAGCATTACTCCGGCTCTGGAAGTAACCGGTTCTCTTAAGGAACCGAATTACTCGCTGAACGCAAGCCAGCTTGTAGCCTCTGTTGTTGACGGAGTCATAAACGGCCAGCTGCCCACCCAAGCAGGCGTACCTAATATGCTGACTCCGCCAAGAGAGGCTAATGAGCCTAACGCCTGCGTATATACTCTGGATAATATAGGCAGAGCCATGCCGTTAGCTAAAGACACGGATAGCCCGATAGAGAACGTAAAACAAACTATCAAGGATACGGGGAGCAAGCTGCTGAAGGGACTGTTTAAGAAGTAGTGTAGAGTGTAGAATTAGGCGTAAAGACAAAAAATGCAGAAATAACAAAGAATTATCCTTAATTCCACATTTCACATTTCACATTCCACATTCTCTTATTGACTTACAGTCCGTATTCACTTACATACTTCTAGTGTTTTGCAAGCGGGTGTAGCTCAGTTGGTTAGAGCGTCGGCCTGTCACGCCGAAGGTCGCGGGTTCGAGTCCCGTCACTCGCGCCACGCTTGTACAGCGGTACCTCATGTTCTCCTATAAAGAAAAGAAAACTCTCCCCTACTCTAACACAGAGCTGTTCTCTATAGTCGCGGATATAGAACGCTATCCTGAATTTCTGCCTTGGTGCAAGAGCGTAGACATTATCCAAAAAGAAAAAGATTCCGTCCTGTCAAAAGTGACCATAGGAAACAGCCTCATAGAGGGCTCTTATGTATGCAGAGTGAAATTCGTAAAAGGAAAAAGCATATACGTAGAATACGTATCCGGGCTGCTTTCTAATCTCCGAACAGAGTGGCGATTCAAATCAAAATCAAAAAAATCCACCACTGTGGAAATAGAGATAGAATTCGAATTTAAATCAAAAATACTAAATAAAGCAATGGCTACCGGACTCGACAGAGTTTCAAAAAAAATCATGTCTGCGTTTGAGGAAAGGGCGAAAAAAAATCCCTGCCCTCACAAGAAGAGCAGGGATTAGGAAAACAGTAAATACTCTTATTTACCGATAAGATCTTTCAGTTCCTTAGCAGCGCGGAAAGCAATCTTCTTCTTAGCTGGGATCTGGATCTCTTCACCGGTAGCAGGATTGCGACCCTTGCGGGCAGCGCGCTTCTTGACCTGAAGAATACCTAAGCCAGCCATACGGATACGGTTGCCCTTTTTAAGATTCTTGGAAATTACAGTCACCATATCGCCGAACATCTCGTTAGCTTGTTTCTTAGAAATGCCGTACTTATCGGCAATATCGGCAGAAATCTGTTTGAGAGTAACTGTAGGTTGTGTAGTTGTTGCCATGTTTAGGCTCCATAATTAGAGGTTAAAAATAATGAATAAACATATCACAAAAAGCACTATTAGCAAGCAAAAGAAGCAAACTAATTACGGCTTTCTTCATATAAATGCACTAAATTTGATATTTTGCAATCATTCTTTGCAAACAATAAACAAAATAATTATCTGCACCGCAGTAAAATCACCGAAATTCAGACAAAGAAATGTTATCCTTGCAAAAAGAAGTAAGATGTAACATAATGTGGTTTTACTGGAAGTTGCAGGGATTTTTTCATGTCGATTGTAAGCGCATTTTTCTTATCTATACTCCAGCTTTTACTCCTTATCCTAGATCTTTACGTATGGGTCATAATCGTGGGAGTTATCCTAAGCTGGCTGATACAATTTGGGGTTGTGAACGCTTATAATCGTGTAGTATCAGCCGTTATCTTGGCAATTTCACGAATCACCGAGCCGGTTTTACAGCCGATTCGCAGGGTTCTGCCTAATACCGGCACTATAGATTTCTCACCTTTGGTACTCATATTCATAATATATTTTATAAAACTATTCCTAGGCAACTTATTCGTAAGGTTATAACATGACACATATCATAGACGGCAAAGAGATTTCGAAAGTGTTCAAGCAAGAGATGGCTGCTAAAATCAAGCAGAATAATTTATCTCCCGGTCTCGCAGTTATTCTCGTAGGACAAGATCCTGCAAGCGAGGTTTACGTGAGGAATAAAATCAATTCCGCAAAAGAAATAGGCATCAATTCCACAACTATAAAAATGCCGGAAGAAACGAGTCAGCAAGAACTACTAAGCAAGATTAAAGAACTCAATGAAGACAATAACGTTCACGGAATACTGGTGCAGCTGCCTTTGCCGAAACACATAAACGTACAAGATGTTATAATGGCAATTTCTCCTGAAAAAGACGTAGACGGTTTTCACCCTGTAAATGTAGGCAACCTGTATGCCGGCATTGAAGGCTTTGTTCCCTGCACTCCTAAGGCTTGTATGATTCTTCTGTCTAATGTGATGAATGATTTGACGGGCAAAAAGGCTTTGGTTATCGGCCGCTCCAATATAGTAGGCAAACCAGTTGCTCAATTATTGCTGCAAGCAAACTGCACTGTAACGTTAGCTCACTCAAAAACAGTTGATTTGGTGCGCGAATGTGAAACGGCTGATATTATCATAGCAGCCGTTGGAATCCCGCATTTCGTAAAAGGACACTGGATAAAAGAAGGTGCTGTTGTAATTGACGTAGGCATTAATAGAATTCCAAATCCTGAAGATGCTGCGAAAACAAAACTCGTGGGAGACGTGGATTTTGAAGAGGCGAAGAAAAGAGCATCTGCTATTACTCCGGTTCCCAGAGGCGTAGGACCTATGACAATAGCATGTCTTTTAGCTAATACTATAGACAGTGCTATACGTTCTTAAATTGATTAAAATAGAATTTAACAAACGCCTTATACACATCTCTCATGTTAGGGCTAAGAGCCGTGAGGTTTTTATCAATAGTATCCTTATCATTTCGGACTAAGGGACCGGTCAGACTGTTTTTAGGATCTTTGCAAAAGTTCTCAAGCGTTTTTTGCAGATACAAAAAAGCAGCCTCCTGAGGAATGTTCAGGCTTTTAAAAACATTCAAACAGCTATTCCATAGTATGTTAGGAAAATTGCCGCTCATGACGCACAACGCATGATATAAAGGCTTGTTGTCATTATGCAGCTCGAATGCTGGATTAGGCAAAAAAGGAAAATGTTTTTTGAAGTTTGACTTAGAAGAAACTGCGAAAAAGATTTTTTTATAAAAATCGCTGTCATACAGCTCATGACCAAAAGTCATCAAAGGATGCGCCGAAAGGACGTTTTTGATTACAGAGGCTCCTGAAAAATGATAAGCGGTATAGTTGAATCTGCTTATATGTTTGTCAAAAAATTCCTGTATGGCAGAATCTTTAATAGGCAATAAAACTATCGGAGACGCAGCCTCTTTCATAGCCTCAAGCATAGATAACAATTGAGACTCAGAATTCTCTCTGCGATTCCAAGATAAAAAAGGAACTTTCATCAAGTCAAAATAGGAATGCAAGTGTTTTGCGACTCTGCCGTTGCCTATTATAAGATAACTGGGTGTTTTATCCGTCTTCATACCAATTTACCTTTCACGTTATTTAAAACAGCCTCATTAATAACAACCTCCCTCTCCTGCCCCAAAAGATTTTCTCTGATATTGCCCGTCAGTTCTATGAATGCCGGCTGCATATAGGGAGTCCTTCCGAATATTTTATCCCCATGTTTTCCGTTATCGTCAAACAAAATTTTAGTTTTCTTGCCTATCATGTTTCTGTTAAAAGCAAGCTGCTGAGAACGCAGCAGGTCTTGCAGTCTGTAAAGCCGCTCTTCTTTTATCTCTTCCGGAATCTGATTAGGCATATCTGCCGCAGGAGTGCCGGGACGGCTGCTGTACTTGAATGAAAACGCCTGAGCAAACCCTATTTCTTTTACTAAAGACAGCATATCTTCAAAATCTTTGTCTGTTTCTCCGGGAAATCCTGCTATAAAATCGGAAGACATAGCAATATCCGGTCTTTTTTTGCGTATGCGTTCTATGAGTCTTTTATAATAATCAGCATCATGTTTTCTGTTCATAGCCTTTAGAATTTTATCAGAGCCATGCTGAACCGGCAGATGAAAAAACGGCATCAATTTGGGCACATTTGCAAAACAATCTATGAGTTCTTCAGTAATATCCATCGGGTGAGAAGTCATAATACGAAGGCGTGTAAGCTCTTTTATATCAGCGATTTTATGAATGAGTCCGGATAGCGAATTAGTCTTTCCGTCTTTGCCGATACCATGATAGGCACTGACATTTTGACCCAGCAGAGTAATCTCTTTAACGCCTTGTTGAAGCAGGATATCAGCCTCTTTCATAATTGATTCTATAGGGCGGGAATACTCGGCACCTCTTGTATAGGGAACTACGCAATAGTGGCAGAATTTATCGCAGCCTTCCTGTACTGCAAGAAAAGCACTGACAGCATTAGTTTTGTTTTCGGGAAGAAAATCAAACTTACTCTCCGGAGGAAACTCTGTGTCCACAACTTGAGAGTTTTGTTTAAGAACTACCTCTAACGCATTAGAAAACCTATGGTATGCTTGAGTTCCCAAGACTATGTCAACAAAAGGAACTCTTGATTTTATCTCGTCTCCGAGAGCCTGAGCAACACAGCCCGCAACAGCAATAACCATGCGCTGCCCTTTGGCTTTTTTTGCGTTTTTATAAGGGGTTAGCTTGCCAATTTCAGAAAATAGTTTAGCAGAGGCTTTTTCTCTGATATAACACGTATTGAATATGACCAAATCAGCATCATCGGGTTTTTCCGTATCCTCATATTCCAACAGGCGCAGAATATCCTTCATGCGCTCTGCATCGTATACATTCATCTGACAACCTATTGTACGGACGTGTACTTTTTTGATCATAACAACTTTCCCAGATACTGTGTTCTGCTTCCTTATACTAAATTAAAAAAATCTTTGCAATTTTTTACTCAATTTCCGCCCTGCAACAAAATATATAACCAATAATAACTAATAAAAAAACAGGCGTTCAGCAGTCAATTTTTTGTGCACCGTAGCATCGATTTTGTGCACGCCAGCATCGATTTTTCTAATTAGATTCATATTTTTAGTGTATACCGCATACACAGAATAAAGTTGTCAAAACAATCTGATTTCTTCGAACCAACACTTCAGCAAAGGAGGCTGCTATGCCTAAAATGAGCAAGACGGAAAGACTCTTAAACCTGTATGAATTACAGTGCATAATGAGAGAGGAGACCAAAACTAACGGGAATGCCGAAATCCATAACAATGGAAATGCGGCTGAGATTCCAATTGCTATGCAGTTTGCCCAATCTTTCTTAGAGACGCAAAGCTATAAGAAATCGTATCAAGGCCTGATGAATATACCTGCTCAGCCTCTTCACCGGAGTATGACGGAGGCGCAGCGGAAGTCCACAAAGACCTCTTACAAAAGTAATTTTACCTTGCTAACGCCTTACCAAGGAGCATGATGACGGAAGATATTGAAGCTCTCTCAATCAAATTCAGCTAATGAATAACAGCAGTTTATAACAATCAATAAAGGACGCAGCCGTTAAGCGGCTGCGTTTGTTTTTTATTGCCCCAATTTAAAAATTATAGAATTATTCACTATTATTGTGAGATATTCCTAATTCCTAACTCCTAATTGGGTGCAGCCATGAATAAAATGAATAAAGATCCTTTGTTCTTAACCTTAAGCCAAATTCCTCTTAAAGACAAAACAGTGCTGTTACGAGCTGATTTGAATGTTCCGGTTGCGGACGGCAAGGTCTCGGACACTACGAGGCTGCAGAGGATTCTCCCTACGCTGCGGGAGCTGGCTAATTCCAGCGCAAAGACAGTCATCTTATCTCATTTCGGGAGACCGGAGGGACGCAGAGACGATAAATACAGTCTTCGCCCTGTGGCAAAAGAGCTGGAGAAAATATGGGGAGCACCCATAGGCTTCGTAGACGACTGCATAGGAAATACTGCAAGCAAAGCAGTAAAAGCCCTAAAGCCCGGAGAGATTCTAGTGCTGGAAAACACTCGCTTCCATGAAGCAGAAACTAAGAATTCGTCCGAGTTCGCTTCCGAGATAGCAAAACTGGGAGACGTGTATATAAATGACGCATTTTCAGTATCTCACAGAGCGCACGCTTCTACGGAAGCACTGGCACGGCTTATGCCAAGAGCTGCGGGAAGATTAATGGAAGAAGAAATTAATGCTCTTGAAAGCGCATTAACGAATCCGGCAAGACCATTGGCAGCTATAGTCGGAGGTTCTAAGATTTCCACTAAACTGGAGCTGCTGGAAAACCTGGTCGCCAAAGTTGATTATTTAGTCTTGGGCGGAGGAATGGCTAACACATTTTTAGCAGCGCAAGGACTGAACGTAGCTAAGTCGCTTATTGAAAAAAACATGATAGAAACAGCAAAAAGGATTGAAGACAATGCTAAAAAGCATAACTGCGAGATAGTCCTGCCTTGCGATGCTGTTGTTTCAACGAAAATGGAACACGGAGCGCACACCGATACAGTCTCTGTTGATAAAGTACCTGCCGGGCATATGATACTGGATATCGGACCCGATACTGTGAACAAAATAGACGATGTGCTTTCTTTGTGTAAGACTATAGTTTGGAACGGACCCTTGGGAGCGTTTGAGTTCAAGCCGTTTGATTCCGGCACGAACGCCATAGCTCACATAGTAGGTGATTTAACTAAAGAAAACAATGTTATGTCCATAGCAGGAGGAGGAGATACCGTAGGAGCACTGATAAATTCCGGAGTGATTGATGAACTAAGCTACGTTTCCGTTTCCGGAGGAGCGTTTCTTGAGTGGCTGGAAGGAAAAACTCTTCCGGGAATCGAAGCACTAAAATAATGTGAAATTTGAAATGTGAAATGTGGAATTAGGGCTGCTGTAATAGAATCTTCCAATAAACAGAAATAAGAGTGTGTTACGCATGATACTTAATGCTAAACTTTAATCACAATTATTTCTAACATTCAGAGTCTTGTTTATTTTAAATTTACTTTTGTTTAGCATCATGTGAAGCTATACTGTTTTGTGATTCTATGAATTCTAATAACTATTAAGATTGTTTGCAGCTCATGTCCTTGTCTCACGCCAAAAAACATCTGTGTTTCGTCTCTCTTGCAGCTATTATGGTTACTGCCATGCCGGCCCCTGCTCAGAGCAGTATTCTGCAAACAAACCAAGACGATTCATTAACACCGCACGGATTCGTCAGCGGTGTTCCTCTGAAAGCCGGAGACTTGACTCTGGAAGATGTGATAAAAGCTAACACAAAAAATACTTCAAAACTTCCCAGAGCTCCTCAGATAAGCGGTGCCATGATATCCGAAGGTATGCAAACTATTATGCAGAGATATAAGATTGATAAGGCTGCATCTCAGGCCGGACCTATAATTCCCGTATCATCGACTCCTCCTGCGACTGATGCTGCCGTTGCTCAAGCTGACTCCTCTGTACCTGCCGGCACTGAAGCTATCCAATATGAACCCGGCACAGCCCCTAAAACTCTGGATTCTTACACTCCCGCATCTGGTGCTGAAAGGGTAGTCCCTATATCTTCGCCGTCTGACTCGCCGGCACAGACTACCGAAACCAGCAAAGAGTGTTTTAAAAACGTAAAACGCTGGATTAAATCATGCGCTGATGCCGGGTATCCGGGTACTTTTGCAGGCAGAGTTGTCGGCGAGACTCGCGAGGTGTGCGATACAGGAGAGCTGAAAGATTTTTGGGTAGAAAATACTTGCAAGCCGGAAGGCGCAGCTCCTGTTAAAAATGAAACTATAGCTGTCTCTTCTGAAGAAAAAATCCAAAAGACAAACACTGTTGCTGAAGAGACTGAAAAAACCGAAGAGATAGCTCCTGTTAAATACAAGAAATCCGGAGGGTTTTTCTCGTTCATAACCGACTTTTTCGGAAGCGGAGACAGTGAAAGCGTGAAGCCTCAACCCGCCGAAGTACAAGCAGCACCAAGAGAAGAAGTCAAGACAGAGACTGTTTCAGTTCCTGCTGTCAGGCAGACTTCCTCGGTGCCGGATTTCTGCGGAGAGGCTTCCGAGATGCTGGCTTATGAAGCTCCTGTCAGGAATCTTTGCAGATTAGGAACAGCCTCGGAAGTAAGCGGACAAGGACCTTGGCATTGGACATGTACTAAAGACGGAGTCGCTTCCGAGTGCAAGACATTGTCTTTAGGCGGAATGCCGGCTCCTGTTGCGGAAAAAACTGCTGCGGCATCTCCGGCAGCCAGTGTCTTGTATGTAGGAGACAAAGAAAATACTGCTGATACAGCAGCAGCTGTTGAGAAGCCAGCAGAAAAACCAACAGCAGAGAAGCCTGTTTGCGGTTCTGTTGAAGCGTCTTTGAAGGCTCCCGGCGAAGGGCTTTGCGCTGTTGGAACTCCTACGAAAGTAAGCACTAAAGGAAGCAACTGGACTTGGTCTTGCAGCAGCGGTACAAAAGTTTCCTGTAAGGCTCCTAAGATTATAAATGCTGCTTGCGGCAAGGCGGACAGCACGCTGGTATCTGCTGCGCCAAAAAACAACTTGTGTGCTTCCGGAACAGCAGGAGCCGTATCTAAGCACGAAAATCAATGGTCTTGGACTTGCAAGGGCGCAAATACCGGCGCGGATGCCGAGTGTTTTGCGTTAGAAAAAGTAGAGGAAAAGAAGCCTGAGCCGGTAAGCACTCCTGCTCCTGTCAGCACCCCTGCCCCTGTTTCCGAGCCTATGAAAGCACCGGAAGCATCTCCGCAAGCAGCCGCTGAAACGAACTTGAATAAAGAAGACAGGGAACTTCTTGTTAACGGCGCTGTTATTTCTTTCTCTGAAGGCGACAAAGAATTAAAGCGCGCAGGCAAAAAGACTCTGGACCGTGCTGCGGTCCTGATGTCTTCTTCTAAGAATATAAAGCTGTCTCTTATGGGCTATGCCGGAGGTCTCAATATAACTGCCCGCGATGCAAAGAGGCTGTCGCTTGCAAGGACATTAGTCATACGTGATTACCTTGTATCAAAAGGCATTGAAGAAAGCCGCATAACAGTATTCGCTTGGGGGCTTTCTCCTGATGAAGATACAGAGCGCGTTGATTTAAAGTTCTCTGAATAAAATGAAACACATCATACGACTGGCAACAGAATCCGATAGCGAAGCTATATTAAATATCTATGCGCCTTATGTGAGAGACACTGCTTTTTCTTTCGAGTACGAAGTTCCAACTGTTGCTGAATTTTCTCGTCGAATAAAAGAAATTTCTAAACAATATCCGTACGACACTTCACATTAAATGTTCAAGTAGTATCTTGAAACCTATCAATATCAGTATGATTCCGCCTGCAAGTTCTGCTTTTGATTTGAATTTCATGCCGAAAATACTGCCGATTTTTACACCGATCATAGATAAAACAAACGTAATAATACCGATGGAAAGAGCAGCAGGCACAATATTAACTTGAAGAAAAGCAAACGACACTCCAACAGCTAACGCATCAATACTGGTCGCAATAGCCAGAGGAAACATCGTTTTAAAATCTAACGGTTTTTCGGCGCTTTCAGAACAATTTTCTTTTTCGAAACTCTCCGCTATCATTTTTCCGCCGATAAAACATAGCAGGGCAAATGCAATCCAATGGTCAAAAGCTGTAATCTTATCCGCAAACTGTGCTGCAAACACATAACCGATAATCGGCATAGCAGCCTGAAAAACACCGAAATACATACCAATAATCAGTGATTTCTTGATAGTCACTCTCGCCATAGTCAAGCCAAAGCAAGTTGCTACGGCGAAAGCGTCCATTGAAAGCCCGACAGCGATTAAGAATAGTAGTAATAAGCTCATTATATTTTCTATGCAATAATATCCGGAAGCAGCTTGCTTTCCGCTTTGACTATCTCGTCTCTCACTGTCAGCTTTCTCTTTTTAAGACGCTGAATCTGTATCATGTCCGGCACCGATAATCCGGAAAGCGCCTGTATGGCATCATCTAAATCACGATGCTCCCCCCGCAAAATAGTAAGCGTTTCTTTCAGCTTTTCTTGTTCAATCTTGTTCATACCGGACAATATACCACTTATCTTACACTGCACGCAACAACAAAGAAAAAGGCGATAGAGCATTCTATCGCCTTTTTCACACTCATCTCACAAAAACTGTTACTTAAGTTCGACAGTAGCTCCGGCCGCTTCAAGAGCCTTCTTGAACTTCTCAGCATCAGCCTTGCTTACACCTTCCTTAACAGGCTTCGGCGCACCTTCGACCAAGTCCTTTGCTTCCTTCAGACCAAGTCCGGTAATGCCGCGAACTTCCTTAATGACTTCAATCTTCTTGTCGCCTACGCCGGCAAGAACAACAGTAAACTCTGTCTTCTCTTCAGCCGCAGCAGCTTCACCGCCGCCGCCTCCGGCAACTGCTACAGCAACAGGAGCTGCAGCACTCACTCCCCACTTTTCCTCTAAAGCCTTGGACAGCTCCGCAGCCTCGAGTACGGTAAGAGTAGACAATTCTTCAACTAACTTTTCAATCTTCGACATAATTTTCTCCTTTTTTGTTAAACTATATTATAAAAACCTCTTGCTATTCAAAAACAGCAAAACCCTTAAGCTCCCTGCTTGCTTCTTGCCGACATAACCCTTGCCAGCTGACCCGCAGGAGCCTGAAGAACACCGGCAATCTTAGTCGCAGGTGCCTGAACCAAACCAATAATCTTTGCTCTAAGCTGATCCAGAGAAGGCAGCGAAGCCAGCATTTTAACCTGCTGCGCCTCCATTAGCTCTCCGTTCATAACAGCTCCAACAACCTTGAAGCTCTCGTTTTTCTTAGAGAACTCTGCCGATACCTTAGCCGCAGCTACAGGATCCTTAGAAAAAGCAAGTACAGTCGGACCCTGCAAAAATTTCTCCAGCGCAGAGAACGGTCCCTTTTCAATCACCCGCTTTATCAGAGTATTTTTTGCTATCTTAAGCCCTACGCCTTCCGCCCGCATAGCAACTCTGAGAGATCTTGTTTGATCGGCATTAAGGCCCATCTGTTGATTTACAACGATGATAGAAGCATCTTTTATCTCATCACCAATTTCTTTGACTAGCTTTTCTTTTTCCAGCCTGTTTTCACTTAACTCGGACATATTTTTCTCCTCAGTCCCTTTAATTAGGATTGTGATATTTCATATCGAGGAAAAACGGAGAATAGAAAGAAGGTACAAAAATATGCTCAGCCGCACCGGCTGCTATGATTTTTTATACTTACACTATCTATGCTGGTTATTAAGAGTTAAAACTCACCCGCAGTCTTCGATATGTCAATAACTTGAAAGAGGTGTTACACGATACTTATGCAAAAAGCAAGCATTTTTTTAAATAATAAATAAGAATGCAGAAATATTTCTGCATTCTTCATTAACCAATTTTCGGCATATCTTTCCCAGCCAAAACATGCACATGATAGTGCATTACTCTTTGTCCAGCATCATGTCCCGAATTAGTCAGCAGCTTAAACCCCTCTGTTATGCCGGCAGCTATAACAGCCTTGTGTATGCCCTTATAGAAGCCGATAATCTCAGAATCATCTGCAACCTTTATAAAATCTACATAATCTCTGTACGGTCCCTTGGGAATCACTAAAAAATGTATGGCTGCTGCAGGCTCTATGTTATTAAAAGCAAGCACAAAATCGTCCTCATACACCACAGTGCACGGTGCTTCTTTCCTTAGAATCTTAGCAAATATATTCTCGGAATCATAATTCATCTTAGTACCTTTCTTAATAAATACCCTTACAGAGGGTACTAAATATTTCTTATTTCTGCAAATAAAAAGGCGAGGAATTGATTTCCCCGCCTTAACTCATTATTTTTAGAGCATATTTCGGTTAGATATTACAGTAATACCGAGCAAAAATGAGATGAATGCTAGGAGCAAGTCCGCAGGAATATCGAATATATTTCTAGGGCTTGCGACAACGCAGTCGCTCATTTTTGCGAAGAGCCGACTTGTCCTCCGTAGCCTGAAGGGCGTAGGAGGAAGGCGTGTATTATCTGGAATAGAACTCGATGACCAGATTCGGCTCCATAAGCACCGGATAAGGAACATCGCTCAATGCAGGAGTTCTCACAAAAACTCCCTTCATTTCCTTATGGTCTACAGTTATGTAGTCAGGCACATCACGTTCAGCCAACTCAACAGACACAAGAACCGCAGTCATCTGTTTCGCCTTAGAACGCAGTTCTATGGTGTCTCCGTCTCTCACCTGATAGGAAGGAATATTCACTCTTTTTCCGTTCACAAGCACATGCCCGTGATTAACAACCTGTCTGGCTGCGAACACTGTAGGCGCAAACTTCATGCGGTACACTACGGCATCAAGCCTGCGCTCCAGCAGTTGAATTAAAATCTCGCCGGTATTGCCGCGGCGGCGAGTGGCTTCCTGATAGTAACGTCTGAATTGACGCTCACCAATGTTGCCGTAATAGCCGCGCAGCTTTTGTTTAGCCCTTAACTGCACGCCGTAGTCAGAGAGCTTGCCGCGCGCCTGACCGTGCTGACCGGGACCGTAGTCTCTTTTATTTATAGGGCTTTTAGGTCTTCCCCAGATATTGGCTCCGAGTCTTCTGTCAATCTTGTATTTCGCATTAATTCTTTTAGTCATTACTTTATCTCTTACTTTAGATATTTGTCCCGATAGTCTTCCTGCCCGAATAATAATCCGCCAAGAAACGTGATGAATTGCACCTATGCAACCACCCTCATTTTCGGAAATTGGCTTTCTTATAGGCGAAATTACGGCGAAAAGTCAATAGAAATGTGGAATTATTAGAAATTATAGTCAATTCTAAATTTTACATTCTAAATTACACAAAGGGCACTCTTCTTTTCCGGAAAAACTGCACTTATTCATGATGCCCTTATCGCAAAACTCGCATAATGCCCTAGTACTAGGCATGATTACAGATCCTTTAGTCACAATAAATCCCTTATCTTTAAAGGTTTGCAGCGTCCTTGATAAAGTCTCCGGCTTTATGCCCAAGTACGAGGCTATATAAGACTTATCAAACGGCAGAACTATGTCTTGTCCGTTAGGATCTGTCATAAATCTTAGTTTCAATAAAAAGCGTCCTACTCTTTGAGTCGCAGTTTTCAGCGTCAGTCCTTCTATGTGATACCGCAGCTCTCTGCACCTCTCAGAGCACATATTAAGCATATTGGACGCAAAAATAATAGAATTCTTCTGAGCAGCGTTAACAGCCCCAACCGGTATAGATAAAACACTAACCTGCGTCAGAGCCTGAACGCTCACAGTAGATATTTCAAAATGTTCTCTGTTTATAAAAGGTTCTGTAATAAATTCCCCTTGCCTGAACAATTGCAAAACAGTCTCTTGCCCTTCTTCATTGCCTCCGCACACTCCGCACCAGCCTTCCAATACAACATAGTACTTAGAAATCTGATCGTCCTGAGACAGCAAAAAAGCCCCCTTAGAAAACTGCATCTTGCTAGATCCAGACAGCATCTCCTGCATTATATTCAATTCTACGTTTTTGAATATAGACAAAAAAGAATATCCTAAAAAATCCATAGCTTTTACCGCCTTTTTAAGGTAATACCTTAACTTGTTTTTCTTAATGTTCTACATTAGATTGTTTGGGCAATCATTTGTATGATATACATAATTTATATAGTAATACCAAATCCTCAGATAATGGATTTGATAATTCTCAACTCCGCATGATCTATATCGCTATCACTTAGAGTATTGTCATTAACGCTTTTTTAAATAAATCTCAAGCCTTTTTTACAAACTCCCTATTCTATGCGTTTTTTAAAAATCCCTGCTTGCAAAAATACAACACCCCCCAGATATACAATGGACGAATCAGCTATTTACTTGTTATATTTTCTTCTTAACTAGACAAATAACTATTATGTATGTAACCTGTGGTGGTTGATTCTGTCTCCTTAATAATCGGATAAATCTGGGGTCCTGTACGATGCTCTCTTACAAAAAATTAACTAAACATGGATATCTCGCTGCTGTATCCGCTCTCCTTCTTTCCGCAGCCGCCTATCCTTCTTTTGCTCTCGGTGCTGCTAAAAATCCCGAAAGCGGCTCCGTGACTCAGATTCTCAGCGAATCTTCCTTCCCCGCAGCCGATAATTCTTTCGCAGCCTCCTTGTTCAGCGGTACTGACCCCCTTGCAGGTCTCGACAAATCCTCCGGCACTCTCGTAGGCGACCGTACTTTGCTCCTGCGTGACGATGCCATAAAGCTCCGTAATTCCGTCAATCTCCACTCTAACGAATTTGCCATAATGCGCGCCGGCGGCGTTTCTGAAGCTGTTCAATACCACAGCACTGTCGCCGCTATCATAGCAAGATTGCAAAACGGCACTACCCGCGGAAACCCTATTCTGCTCCGCCAGTGGGAAGACGCTGACGCAGCCCTCAATGAGGTCATGTACTCCCTGAACAGACTCAACACCCTAGAACTGGCTACTAACAGTGATGCCTCCACTGCTTCCTATCTTAGGGATTCAGTCAATGCCACTTTTGATTTAGCCGGTGCTATTGACGAAGATCATGATGCTCTGCGCGCCGTAAAAGATGAAGTCGCCCGCATATCTATTCATTTGGACTCTCTAAGGGAACAGATTAATAACGATATTCAAAGACAGTCTGCCTTTTTGTTGAATGAAAGATCTAATCTGCAATCTCTTGCTCTTTCTATCAGCCGCGGCGAGCTTATCACCAAACCGGATGTCACCCCTAAGCCGGCTCCTGCCAAGGCTCCGGAGGCTAGGATTTTAGAGACTAAGATTTCAGAGCCTGTGCTTCAAAATGCAGAGGTAACCCCTGTTGAACAGCGTCCTTTGTTCGCTACTGATAATGATTCTTTCAGGATTTCCGAGCCTACTGACCTTCCTATTTCTTCTTCGCCTGCGTACTCTTTGGATCCCGTGTCTGCGTCTGCTGCCAATGCCGGCGCAAAGAAGGAACAAATCAACTTGGGGCATTTGCTGGTAAGAATACGCTTTGACCAGCCTAATGTCATATACGGACCTCAGCTTAATGAGGCTGTTGAGAATGCCTTGCAAAAAATGCCGGACAGTGATTTCTTTGTGCTGTCTATGTACCCTTCGCTGGGAGACGCTGATTTGGTTGCTGAAAATCAACGCACTGCAAAGATGTATGCGGACGAAGTGCGGCGTGCTTTGATTCAGTCGGGTTTGAATCCGGCCAGAATTAATTTGATTAGCACAGGTTCCGGGACAATCTCGGTGCCGGAGGTTTTGGTTTATATCAAATCTGCCCAATAGTTTTATCTGTAAGGATTTAATGGGGTCGGAAAAGAAAACATATCCGCTCTGGGCGTGATGGGAGTCTGGTAGCTTATCTGTATATTAGGCAGGGAAGCAATGTTCTGATATGGAGTAACAGGTGCGGGAATCGTATACATGGACGGTTCGGAAACCATGTCCAACTTAGGATATAATATAGGCGGCTCTCTGAACATGTCTGCTTCAACAATCTTAGGAATCGGCAAAGTCATGGCATTGAGGTTAGGATCTATGGGCTGGGCAATCCAAAGATTCTGGGGCTCGTTGTCAATAGGCTCCGGAAAGTCGAATCTGGATTCTATGAACATGCTGTCAGCAAGAGCAGCAGTCGCAAAAAAGAAACTCATCAAAAAACATAAAACAGGCATTTCTATATCCGTAAAATAGGTGTATAATAGGGCATGATACACAAAAAGAAATACTTTCGGATATGAAAAAACGCAGCTATTTGAAAATAATATTATTAACAGCCCTAATTATAGGGCTGATTTACGCTGCGGACGGGCAGCTTATTAAAAGAGTTATACACTCTTTTGTGCCTGAAAATACGCATATAACAGATGCGCCGGCACATACGGAGATAGCGTTTTCGCCGAAGCAAGGAGCGCAGGAATTAACAATAAAAGTTGTGAACTCATCGAAAGAGAGCATAAAAATAGCAGCTTATTCGTTTACATCAAGACCTCTGGCAGAAAGCATAATAGCAGCGAATAAAAGAGGAGTGCAAGTTCAGGTAGTAGTTGATAAAAGTCAAGTTAAGAAAAACAGCAAATCAATAGTGGATCAGCTATTGGAAGAGAAAATACCTATAAGAGTAGATTATAAGCACGCTATTCAGCATAATAAGTATATAATAGCAGACGGAAAAACCGTACAAACAGGGTCATTCAACTATTCGGCGGCAGCGCAGAACAGAAACGCTGAAAACGTGATAGTATTGTGGAATATTCCGAAAATAGCGAAAATTTATGATGCAAATTGGGAAAATTTGTGGAATATATCTGAGCCAGTATATAGACTGCATTAAGGCATTATGGCCCCGTAGCTCAGTTGGATAGAGCAACAGCCTTCTAAGCTGTGGGTCAGACGTTCGAATCGTCTCGGGGTCGCCATTTTTTAAAATGGAAAATAGAAAATTGAAAATGGAAAATGAAAACACCACCGGACATGCACCCACTCCCGACAACACCGCCTTAAAAGAACAAAAGGTTAAGCTCAAACGCCCTCCGTTGTATAAAGTTATTCTGCTGAATGATGATTATACTCCTATGGATTTTGTTGTAAGTATCATTGTTTCTATTTTCAATAAGCCCGTTGATGCTGCAAAAGCCCTGATGCTCGAGATTCATAAAAATGGTAAGGCGGTCTGCGGAGTCTACCCCTTTGAGGTAGCCGAAACAAAAATGCTCCAAGTTCTTTCTATTGCCAAAGGCGAAGAGCACCCTCTCCAGTGCGTTATTGAGAAAGAGTGATAGGAATGTAGAACTATCAATTTTCCATTTTCCATTTTCAATTTATAGTGCTACCCTCTTCCCCATGTATACTTACAACATAGAATCATTTCTCGCAGGGCATACCTTTGCTTTTTTACTCCTGCTTTGCCGCATCGGTGCCTTTCTTATGGTAGTTCCCGGGTTCGGCGAGAAATTCGTTCCGGTGCGCATAAGAATGGTTTTCGCTTGCCTAATATGCTTGCTAATAGTCCCTCCTTTTGCTTCCTTAATGCCTCCTATTCCTCAGTCTACTGCGCTTCTCGCAGTTATCATCTTCAAAGAAATGCTAATAGGCGTTTTTTTCGGAATCCTAGTGCGTATGCTGCTCCTTACTCTCGATGCTGCAGGTGCTGTTATCGGTATGCATTCCGGACTCTCTAATGCCAACACTATGAACCCTGCTTTGATGTCTCAGAGCCAGCTCCCCAGTACTTTTCTCACTATGTCCGGCATTGTCATGATTTTTGTAATCGGGCTTGATCACTATCTAATCAAGACTCTCATTGCTTTGTATAACTCCTTTCCTGTATCGGACGCTCCTTTGATGCTCGGCGATATGTCTAAAACCGTGATGACTACTGCAAGCAGAACTTTTAGTTTCGGCGCAAGCCTAGCTGCTCCTTTCTTCGTCATAGGGCTTTTAATCTATGCTACTACAGGCATTATTCAAAGACTCCTGCCCTCTATTCAGCTCTTCTTCCTTATGCTTCCTATTCAGATTTGGGGCGGTTTGGCTCTTATGCTTCTCACCGTTTCCGTAATTCTTTCCTTGTGGGTTCAGTTTTTTGAGAACTCTGTTTCTACTTTTTTTCTATAGTTAGAATTTCCAAATGGCAGAGCAAAATCAAGACCAAGATCAAGACCAAAAAACAGAAGAAGCCTCTGACAAAAAACTCGAAGAGGCTCGGCAAAAGGGGCAAATTCCGGTAAGCAGAGAAGTCGCCTCTTGGGTCTCGCTTTTGGGCGTTCTGGTCATGGTCGCCTTTGTCTCACCTCACGCAAGCGCATCGCTCGGCAAGTATTTAGGCTCTTTTTTAGAGTACTCTTATACAATTTCTCTCACGCAAACTAACTTTCAGGCTCTCTTTTTCAGCGTCATAGGCAATCTGATTCTCATACTGGGCATAGCTTTCTGCGTTATGATAGTTTTCGTCATACTGGGTTATATGATTCAGACCGGGTTTTTTATGTCTTTGGACTTACTGGAGCCTAATTTCTCTAAGCTGTCTCCGATAAACGGACTGAAAAAAATGTTTTCCATGCAGTCTGTTGTAGAACTTTTCAAATCCCTCCTTAAGCTTCTGCTTCTTGGAAGCGTTGCTTACTTGGTTCTCATGTCTCTGGCCAGAGAGTCAATGCACTTCTCAGGAGGCTCTTTGTCTCAAGTTATGCCGTTTTTATATGACAATCTGACTTTTCTGATAAAGATGCTGCTTTTAGTCTTTCTGGTCATAGCTGCGTTTGATTTGTTTTGGACTAGGTTTCAGTATTTCAGAAAACTGCGCATGACAAAGACTGAAGTCAAGGAAGAGTACAAGCAGTCTGAAGGAGATCCTATGATTAAATCCAGACTCCGGCAGATACGAATGGAAAAATCCAGAAAGCGCATGATGGCTGAGGTACCTAAGGCGGATGTAGTCATTACTAACCCGACTCACTATGCCGTAGCCCTCAAGTATAATGCGCTCAAAATGAGAGCTCCCGTAGTTGTGGCAAAGGGCATTAATTTAATAGCCTTACGCATCAGGGAAGCAGCGGAAGAGCACAAAGTACCGATAGTAAGCAATCCGCCTCTTGCAAGAACACTGCATTCCAGCGTAGATATAGACGAAGAGATTCACATAGAGCATTACAAGGCTGTGGCAGAGATAATTTCTTATGTTTACAAGACGCGAAAAAAATAGGAGTAAGTCATGAATTTATTGCAATCAGCTATAGAAATTCAGTTAAAAGGAGACTTGTTAGAAGCAGAGAGTCTCTATCGGCAGGCTATCGGGCAAAACCCGAAGGATGCCGATGCCTATTCTCTTTTGGGAACAAACCTTGCAACGCAAAAACGGCACGAAGAAGCCATAGAGTGCATTAATGAGGCTCTTTCTTTGGATAATACCTCCGGACTTTTCTATTCCCACAAGGGAAATGTTCTTATGGCTGCAAATAGAATTGAGGAGTCTATCGAGGCGTTCAGAAAGGCTATAGAGCTTACGCCTGATGTAGATTTGTTTCATTTCAATCTGGGCAATGCCTTACGGGTGAATAAGGACTATAAGGGTGCAATCAAAGAGTATGAAAAGAGCCTGGAGCTGAACCCAAAACATATATTAGCGATGAATAACTTAGTGCTGTCCTTAGTGGAAGAAAAAAAGCTGAAAGAAGCATTATCTTATGCGTATAAAATTGTATTTTTAGTTCCTAATTACGCAGAAGGCTGGGCAACGGTATCAAATGTTGAAGAGAAGCTGAAGAATTACAAAAAGGCTGAAGAAGCGGCTGAAAAAGCACTGGAGCTGGATCCGAAAAACTTAACGGCACTGTTCGGATATGGGATAATTATGCACAGGCTCAATCGGCCTGAAGAAGCTGTCCGGGCATATCAAAAAGCATTATCGATTGACAATACAAAAGCTGATTTTTGGCATAATTTATCAATGTCCTACCGCGCTCTCAACAAGCTGGAAGATGCAGAGACCGCAGCGCGAAAGGTAGTAGAAACGGCCGGAGAAGCACTGGACAATGACGATGATATTATGACTATAGATGAGACTAAGATAGGAGAAAGGCACTTCTCTCTTGCATTAGCGGAGCTGCTGCAAGGCAAGTATGAGAAAGGCTTTGCGAGATACAGGGCTAGGTTCAAAGCTATTGAAACATTGACTAGGCGTGAAATGCCGGCTCCTTTGTGGCAAGGCGAATCTTTAAAAGGAAAAGAGATTTTAATCTGCCACGAACAAGGTTACGGAGATACTATAATGATGGCCCGCTTTTTTCCTATTGTGAAAGAGATGGGAGCCAGAATAATTTTTAAAACCGAAAGACCCTTGCTGCGGCTCATGCAGACGATGGATTCCATAGACGAAGTCATAGCCTCCGACATGCCGGACCCTAAGACGGATTTTTACTGTCATACTTTTGATTTGCCTTATATTTTGAAGACTAATCTAGAGACGCTACCCAAGCATGCTCCGTATATAAACATAGACTCTATACCTGATAACGTTGCTATTGAGTTTCCGGAAAAGCTCAAAGTAGGTATTGTATGGGGCGGAAGCCATAAACATAAAAATGATACCAACAGATCCATTTCACTGGAAGTTTTCAGCAAGCTCTTGGACGCAAAAGGAGCAACTTTCTACTCGCTTACCAAGGATCTTAAAAGCGGAGATTCGCATTTATTCGCAGAGCTTTTGAAGTCCGGTAAAATTAAACATCATATAGGCCCTCATTTAAAAGATTTTGTATATTCCGGAAAAATTATAAACAGACTTGATTTAGTTATCTCGTGCGACACTGCAACAGCTCATCTTGCCGGAGCCCTTGGAAAGCCGGTATGGATTTTACTGCCTTTTGATGCAGACTGGAGATGGCTTGCGGACAGAGAGGATTCCGTATGGTACCCGACAGCGCGGCTCTTCCGTCAGCCGTCTCCGGGAGACTGGGACAGTGCTATTGCTAAGGCGAAAGAGGCTTTAGAAATGTGGAATGAGTAGTTAGGAATTCCCAATTCCTAATTTCTCATGCAGCTTTATAGCATACCGATCCGTCATACCGGCTATAAAATCCGCTATCAGCCTCGCTCTTATGCTCTCGCTCGTAATGTCCTCGTCACTCATATCTGTAGGAAGCATTTTAAACTCGTTCATATAAAATTCGAACAAGTCTGACACTATACCTTTTGCCTTTTCCATTTTTTCATACACAGACTCTTTTTTATACATTCTGTTAAACAGAAATTTCTTTATCTGTTTTATGTTATCCGCCATCTCTTCGCTGAATGCTGCCAGCATTATCGGCGCATTCCGCACATCTTCCGCACACAAAGGCTTGTATATCTCAATATTTCTCTTCGTAGTCGCAATCACATCGTCCGCCATAACTCCTATAGCGTCTCTCACTACTTCATATGCAACTCGTACTGGCGATATTTCCGGATACAACGCTCTGTTTTTATCTATGGATTTGTTGAATACAGGAAGTTCTCTTAATTCTTCAAGGCTGAAAAATCCGGCGTGATGTCCGTCATCTGCATCATGCGTGTTATACGCTATATCGTCCGACAACGCCGCTATCTGTGCCTCAAGCCCTGAAAAAGTTCCTACCTCCAAGTCCCACTTAGAACAAAACTCTTTCACATACGGCATACTGTCTATATCCTTAATAGCTCCGTTGTGCTTGACTATGCCTTCCAGTGCCTCCCACGTAAGATTCAACCCGTCAAACCTTGCGTACCTTTTCTCCAGCTTCGTCAGAATGCGAAAAGTCTGCTCATTGTGATTAAACCCTCCATACGGACGCATAGCCTCTGCCAGAGCGTCTTCTCCGGCGTGTCCGAAACACGTATGCCCCAAATCATGAGCCAATGCCACCGTGTCTGCCAGTTCAGTGTCCAGCACCAGCGCCTTTGCTATAGAGTGTGCTATCTGAGACACCTCCATAGAGTGCGTTAGCCTAGTCCTGTAATAGTCGCCTTCGCTTTCTATGAATACTTGCGTCTTGTTGCGCATTCTCCTGAAAGCGTTGGAGTGTATTACTCTGTCTTTGTCTCTTTGGAATTCAGTACGGGAACCGCTGGGCTCTTCATACACAAGCCGACCCTTAGTGCGTCTTACATCGGTTGCATATTTAGAGAGTGAAGAGTTGAGAGTGGAGAGTTGAGGTGTATTATTTTTCATATCTCCACTCTCAACTATCAAATCTCAACTCTTTCTTTTGCTTCCAGCTTATCCGCTTCAACATCTCTGGAAGCAGCTATCTGGCGCAGTCTGTTGACTACGGCTCCGGTTCCTGCCGGTATCAGGCGGCCGACAATAACGTTCTCTTTGAGTCCTTCAAGATTATCAACCTTGCCGGATACCGCAGCTTCCGTAAGCACTCTGGTAGTCTCTTGGAACGATGCCGCAGATATGAAAGAACGAGTCTGTAATGATGCCTTAGTAATACCTTGAAGCACCGCAGTACCCGTTGCAGGTTTCAGACCTTCAGCCAAAGCCTTCTCGTTCACAGAGACAAACTCGCCCTTGTCCAAAAGCTCTCCGGCCAGCAAAGTAGTCTCGCCGGAATCCGTAACTTCTATCTTCTGAAGCATCTGACGCACAATAACTTCTATGTGCTTGTCGTTTATCTTCACACCCTGTAAACGATACACTTCCTGTATCTCGTTGATGATGTAGTTCGCCAAAGCCTCTACGCCCTTCACTGCCAGTATGTCATGAGGCACAGGGTTTCCGTCAATCAGCAAATCGCCCTTCTGCACCATGTCTCCTTCATGGACTGCCACATGCTTGCCCTTGGCAATAAGATACTCTCTCGGCTCCTGAGTCTCGTCCATAGGACGAACAATGATCCTGCGTTTCGTCTTATAGTCTTTGCCGTATTCAATGCGTCCGTCAATATCGGATATAATAGCAAAATCCTTTGGACGGCGCGCCTCAAACAACTCGGCAACTCTCGGCAGACCTCCGGTAATATCGCGCGTCTTAGAGCCTTCTCTTGGAACGCGGGCAAGAATATCTCCCGCCTTTACTGCAGTGTCATTCTCTACGTTAAGCAGAGCATCTACCGGTAAAAAGTAACGAGCCTCCATGCCATTGGACAACTTTATAATCTCACCGTTCTTGTCATGCAGCACGATTCTCGGGCGAAGCTCTGCGCCTCTTGACTGCTGCCTGAAATCGACAACCTTCTTAGACGAGATACCTGTCGCCTCATCAACAACCTCGCTCACGGACAATCCTTCAACCAAATCCGCATAGTGCGCTATTCCGGATCTGTCGGTTATGATAGGAACAGTATACGGATCCCACTCTGCCAGCTTCTGACCCTTCTTCACCTTGTCTCCGTCTACAGCCAAAAGTTTAGCTCCGTAAGGAACGCGGTGTCTTGCTTTTTCTCTGCCTTCGGCATCATGAAGAACTATCTCACAGTTGCGGTTCATCACTATAGGACGGCCTTCGCTGTTCATAACAATGTTCTTGTTCTTTATCTGTAATGACGCATCAAAAGAGGTCTCTATGGAGTTCTGTTCAGCTCCTCTCTGAGCAGCTCCTCCTATATGGAAGGTACGCATAGTAAGCTGAGTTCCGGGTTCTCCGATAGACTGAGCCGCAATAACGCCGACAGCCTCGCCGACATTAACAGGAGCTCCTCTGGCCAAATCTCTGCCGTAGCACTTGGCGCATACTCCCATTTCCGTTTTACAGGTAAGCGCAGAACGTATGGCCACAGTGTCAATACCGGCCGCATCTATCATATCGACCTGCTTCTCTTCAATAAGCTCTCCGGCTTTGACAATGACTTCTTTGGTCTTTGGATTCACAATGTCCGTAAGCGCAGTACGTCCCAAAATACGTTCCGATAAAGGAGCAATAACATCTCCGCCTTCTATCACAGCCTTAACCCACAGTCCCTTGTCTGTTCCGCAGTCTATCTCTGTTATGATAGCGTCCTGAGCCACGTCCACAAGCCTTCTGGTCAGGTATCCCGAGTTCGCAGTCTTCAATGCCGTATCAGCCAATCCTTTTCTGGCTCCGTGCGTAGAGTTGAAATACTCCAACACAGTCAAGCCTTCTTTGAAGTTGGATACAATAGGAGTCTCGATAATCTCGCCCGATGGCTTTGCCATAAGACCGCGCATTCCGGCAAGCTGCTTAATCTGAGCGGCAGAGCCTCTGGCTCCCGAATGAGCCATCATGTACACAGAGTTGATTACTCCCCTGCCCGTATCGGAAATGCCCTTCATCATCTCTTCAGAGACTTTTTCAGTACAGCTGGACCACACGTCTACAACCTTGTTGTACTTCTCACCTCTGGTGATGAGTCCGTCCATATACTGCTGTTCGTACTCGTCAACCTGACTCTGAGCTTTCTTGATAAGCGTGTTCTTTGCGCTCGGAACAATAAGATCGTCCTTGCCGAACGATATTCCCGCCTTGCACGCAGTAGTATATCCCAGCCCCATAATCTTATCGGCAAAAATAACAGTCTCTTTCTGCCCGCAGTGGCGGTATATCACGTCAATAATGTTTGTTATATCCTTCTTAGTCAGCACGTTGTTTATAAGGCTGAACGGAATTTTAGGGTGCTTCGGCAAAATCTCGGACAACAACATTCTGCCCGGAGTAGTCTCGACTCTTTCTGTTACAGTATTCCCGTTCTCGTCCACTCCGTGATAGCGGGCTGTAATCTTAGCATGTAAAGAAACGGACTTGTTATCCAATGCCTGCTGTATTTCGGCAATAGTAGCAAACTTCATGCCTTCGCCGGCTTCGTCCTCGTGCATCATAGTAATGTAATAGAGCCCCAGCACCATATCCTGAGACGGCACAATAATAGGCTTGCCGTTCGCAGGAGACAGAATATTATTCGTAGACATCATGAGGACTCTGGCTTCAAGCTGCGCCTCTAAACTCAGCGGCACGTGGACAGCCATTTGGTCTCCGTCAAAGTCTGCGTTGAATGCAGTACAAACCAGAGGGTGAAGCTGTATAGCCTTTCCTTCAATCAGCACCGGCTCAAAAGCCTGAATGCCCAGTCTGTGCAGCGTAGGAGCTCTGTTTAACAATACGGGGTGCTCGCGAATGACTTCTTCCAGAATATCCCATACCTCAGGACGCTTTTTCTCTACCATGCGTTTGGCAGCCTTAATAGTAGATGCCATTCCGTATAATTCTAATTTCGCATAAATAAACGGCTTAAATAACTCCAATGCCATTTTCTTAGGCAGTCCGCATTGATGTAATTTAAGTTCCGGACCCACTGTAATAACGGAACGTCCGGAATAGTCTACACGCTTACCCAAAAGGTTCTGACGGAAACGTCCTTGTTTGCCTTTGAGCATATCGGACAGAGATTTAAGCGGTCTCTTGTTAGCTCCGTTAATAACGCGCCCCCTGCGGCAGTTATCAAACAGCGCATCAACAGACTCTTGCAGCATACGCTTTTCGTTGCGGATAATAATATCGGGAGCTCTTAACTCCATAAGCCTCTTCAAACGATTGTTGCGGTTGATGACCCTTCTGTACAAATCGTTCAAATCGGACGTAGCAAACCTGCCTCCGTCCAGCGGAACTAAAGGACGCAGTTCAGGAGGTATGACCGGAACCACATCCAAAATCATCCATTCGGCTCTTGCTCCGGAATCAATAAAGGCTTCTATGACCTTGAGTCTTTTTACTATCTTGTTTCTCTTTGCTTCGGAAGTAGTCGCTATCACTTCATCGCGCAGTCTTATCTTTTCTTCCTGTAAATCAATGGAAGACAGTATATATTTTACTGCTTCTGCGCCTATCATAGCGGTAAACGCATCTTCTCCGTATTGTTCCTGAGCATTAAGATAATCATCTTCCGAAAGAAGCTGCTTCAGCTTCAAAGGAGTAAGCCCGGGTTCTACGACTACGTAATTTTCAAAATAAAGCACCTTCTCAAGCTCTTTAAGAGTCATATCGCACAGAAGCCCGATTCTGGAAGGCAGAGACTTCAAAAACCATATGTGCGCAACAGGAGACGCAAGTTCGATATGCCCCATTCTTTCACGGCGCACTTTCTGTAATGTCACTTCAACGCCGCACTTCTCGCAGATAATGCCGCGGTACTTCATGCGCTTATACTTGCCGCACAAACATTCGTAATCACGAATAGGTCCGAAAATACGGGCGCAGAACAGCCCGTCTCTCTCCGGCTTAAAAGTACGATAGTTGATAGTTTCCGGCTTCTTAATTTCTCCAAAAGACCATGACCGAATCCTTTCCGGAGACGCTACCGAAATCTTTATCTGATCAAAAGATTGAGGGGACGACTGTTGATTAAACATGCTCATAAGATCGTTCATAATAACTCCTATAAAGACTCAAATTTCCACTTTCAACTTTTCACATTTCGCTTTTTTCTTCGGCTTCTATCATCTGCGGCTTTTTCTGGCTCATTTCTACGTTCAAGCCCAAGGAACGAAGCTCCTTCACAAGCACGTTGAAAGATTCCGGAATGCCGGCTTCGAAATTATCCTCGCCTCTTATGATAGACTCATAAACCTTAGTGCGTCCTGAAACGTCATCGGATTTCACCGTGAGTATTTCCTGAAGCGTGTAAGCAGCACCGTATGCCTCAAGTGCCCACACTTCCATTTCTCCGAAGCGCTGTCCTCCGAACTGAGCCTTACCGCCCAGAGGCTGCTGAGTAACTAAAGAATATGGTCCGATAGATCTTGCGTGAATCTTGTCATCAACCAAATGGTGCAGTTTCAGCATGTATATGTAGCCGACCGTAACGGGTCTATCGAATTTTTCTCCTGTTCTTCCGTCAATAAGATAGGTCTGACCTGTCTTATCAAGCCCTGCCTGTTCCAGCATGACCTCAATATCGGAACCTTTGGCTCCGTCAAATACCGGAGTTGCAAAAGGAATACCGGTCCTCAAATTAGCTGCAAGTTCCAATACCTGAACATCATTAAGCTTAGAAACGTCCTTGTTGTACATCTCGGCTCCGTACACTTCTTTGAGTTTGCTTTTTACGTCATTCAAAGATATTAAAGCCTTTTCATTGCTCGCTTTCTGTCTTACCTGCTGTTCACAGTACCCGTCATAAACAGCAGCAACCTGCTTTCCGAGTCCGGCAGAAGCCCAGCCGAGATGAGTCTCTAAAATCTGACCTATGTTCATACGGGAAGGCACGCCCAAAGGATTAAGTATAATATCCATAGGAGTTCCGTCTTCCATATAAGGCATATCTTCTATCGGAAGAATTCTGGAAACAACACCCTTGTTTCCGTGACGGCCTGCCATTTTGTCTCCGGGCTGCAGCTTGCGCTTCACAGCCACAAAAACCTTGACCATTTTCATCACTCCCGGAGGCAGCTCATCGCCGCGCTGTAATTTGGAAACCTTATCCTCAAATCTCTTTTTGAGAGCGTTAATCTGCTCGTCAAAAACAGCGGACAGCTTCTCAACCTGCTCCATAGTCTTGGCGTTCTTTACAGTAATCTGTCTCCACAGAGAAGGAGCAAAAGAAGACAACGTCTCTTCGGTAATAGTGCTGTCCACAGGGAATTCCTTAGGACCTTTGTCCGCCTTCTTGCCTAAAATCAGCTCTTTCAAGTGGGCATAAAAACCGCGCTCTATGATATGACGCTCGTCATCTCTATCCTTTGCAAGACGCTCTATTTCCTGACGCTCAATAGCTATAGCGCGCTGGTCTTTTTCTACGCCTCTGCGGGAAAATACTCTCACCTCAACAATAGTTCCGTTCACTCCCGGAGGCAGCCTCAAACTGGTATCGCGCACATCGGCAGCCTTTTCTCCGAAAATAGCTCGGAGCAGCTTCTCTTCCGGAGTCATCGGACTTTCACCCTTGGGAGTAACTTTACCTACAAGAATATCTCCCGGATTGACTTCCGCACCAATGTATACAATACCGGTTTCGTCTAAATTACGGAGAGCTTCCTCACCTACGTTGGGAATGTCTCTGGTGATTTCTTCCTGACCCAGTTTAGTATCGCGCGCCATCACCTCAAATTCCTCAATGTGAATAGAGGTGAACACATCGTCTTTCACAATACGCTCGGATATAAGTATAGAATCCTCATAGTTGTACCCGTTCCAAGGCATGAATGCGCAAAGCACGTTGCGCCCCAGTGCCAATTCTCCGAGTTCGGTAGCAGGACCGTCAGCAATAATATCGTCTTTGCTAATCCTGTCGCCAACTTTGACTATAGGCTTCTGAGTTATACAAGTGCTCTGATTTGAACGCTGGAATTTCAGAAGATTGTAAATGTCAACGGAAGGAGCGGAAGCATCTTGTACCTGATCGGCACGAATGACTATGCGGGTGGCATCAACCTGATCAACAACACCGGAACGCTTGGCTACAATAGTGACTCCGGAATCTCTTGCAACAACAGACTCCATGCCCGTGCCTACAAGAGGAGCATCGTTATGCAGCAAAGGCACAGCCTGACGCTGCATGTTGGAGCCCATCAAAGCTCTGTTGGCGTCATCGTTCTCTAAGAAAGGAACAAGAGCCGCCGCAACGGATACTATCTGTTTAGGAGAAACATCTATCAAATCCACATTCTCAACAGGCACAACCATAATATCGCCGTCCGTACGGACTATGACGGTCTCGTCAACAATCTTGTTGTTCTTGTCCAGCTCAACATTAGCCTGAGCAATATTGTGCTTGCCCTCTTCCATAGCGGACAAATACACTATTTCATCAGTAACCTTGCCGTTCTTGACCTTGCGGTACGGACTCTCGATAAAGCCGTACTGATTGACTCTGGCGTAGGTTGCCAAAGAGCTGATAAGACCGATGTTCGGACCTTCGGGAGTTTCAATAGGACATATGCGCCCATAGTGTGTCGGGTGCACGTCACGGACTTCAAAGCCTGCGCGTTCTCTGGTAAGACCGCCGGGTCCTAATGCAGAGACTCTGCGCTTATGAGTAATCTCGGACAAAGGATTAGTCTGATCCATAAACTGAGAAAGCTGAGACGAACCAAAGAATTCTCTCACCGCAGCAGCCGCAGGTTTCGCATTTATTAAATCATGCGGCATCATAGTGTCAATCTCAATAGAACTCATGCGTTCACGTATGGCGCGTTCCATACGCACAAGACCTATGCGATACTGATTCTCCATAAGCTCGCCCACAGAGCGTACGCGCCTGCTGCCCAAGTGGTCAATATCGTCCACCTCGCCGTGCCCGTCTTTAAGCCCGCACATAATCTTGAGAATTTTGATAATATCCTCTTTCCTTAGAGTCCTTATCTGATCATCGGTATCAAACCCAAGCCTAGAATTCATCTTGACTCTTCCGACCGAAGACAAATCATATCTCTCTAAGCTAAAGAACAAAGAGTGGAACAGATTATCAGCAGACTCCAGCGTAGGAGGCTCACCCGGACGCATGACTCTGTAAATGTCCAGCAATGCCTCTTCTCTTGTAGTGTTCTTGTCCGCAGCCAGAGTATCGCGCATGTAAGATCCGACGTTCACATTGTCGATACCAAGCACGGAAATCTCTTTGCCGCCCATTTTTTCGAAAATGTCCAGCTTTTCCTTTGTAATCTCGTCTCCGGCTTCGAACAGAATCTCTCCGTTATTCTCGTCTACTATGTCAACGGAAACAAACTTCCCGATGAGTTCGTCTTCTTGTATTAATATCTCTTTAAGCCCGTTGTCCGTGAGCTTAGTCAGCAGTCTCGGCGTAACCTTAGTTCCGGCCTCTACAACAGCCTTGCCGGTCTTAGCGTTGACTAAATCATTTAAGAGCTTCAGCCCCTTATAGCTGTCTGCAACGAACGGAGTAGACCAGCCGCTCTTAGCCTTCTTATAAAGAACAGCCTCATAAAAGCCTGCTAAAATTTCTTCCTTGGACATTCCCTGCACTTCGTGGAGTTCCAAGGGTCTGCCTTCTTTCTTACGCTTTGCGCGCAGCTTTTCCGTACTCGCGGAATCCAGCGCATACAAAATAGTAGTGGCAGGCAGCTTTCTTCTTCTGTCAATACGGGCGTATGCCAAATCCTTGGCATCGAACTCGAAATCCAACCAAGAGCCGCGGTACGGAATGATTCTGGCAGAGAACAAATACTTTCCGGACGAATGAGACTTTCCGCCGTCATGATCAAAGAAAACGCCCGGGCTGCGGTGCATTTGGCTTACGATAACGCGTTCGGTTCCGTTAATGATGAAGGTTCCGTTTGCAGTCATAAGAGGCATATCGCCCATATAAACATCTTGTTCTTTGATGTCTCTGATAGACTTCATGCCTGTATTTTCCTCGACATCGAATACGGTCAGACGCAAAGTAACTTTAAGCGAGGCGGAGAATGTTACTCCGCGCTGCTGGCACTCTTCCACGTCATATTTAGGCTGCTCCAGCTCGTAAGCCAGAAAATCCAAAACCGCCCGCCCTGAGAAATCCGCTATAGGAAAAGCAGATGCCAGAACATCTTGCAGACCTTTTCTTTCTCTTTTGTTCGCAGGAATATCCATTTGAAGAAACTCGTCATAGGAGCGTCTTTGAACATCGATAAGGTTTGGCATCTCTGCTATTTCAGAGATACGTCCGAAACTTTTACGAATCCTTTTTCTTCCTGTGAATGAGTTGCTTGGGTTGATGCTGAGTAGTGCGCCGTTAGTCGCCATGCTTTGCCCCTCAAAACTGCTGCGTCCGGGTCTTTTAGCTAAAAATACAAGCGGACATTATCTTAAAAGCAAGACACGCACGCAAAAAAGCCGGAACGTTGTTATGTTTATATCTTTTGCTTAAAAAACGAACAAAAGACCGCTTCCCAATGATAGGATAAAATTGTATATCATTGAGCGGTAGCGCCTTTCTAGCAAATTGTCCCACAGAATATGAACTGAACTTAACAATATTGCAAGCACAAAGTTTTGTTGTATTTCAGTGGGTTATGCTTTTTACCTTATTTCTTTACATAAAAACAGGCAAATTTTCATCTTTTTTTAATCAATTATTTTAGAGCGTTTATTATGCAGATTCTATATATGAAAGTAAAAACAGAGGCTGAATATTAACCAATATCGTGTCATAATACAACAATAAATAAAAGCACTAATATATTTATAAATTATATCAAACATACATTTAAGAAGATAAATCAATGTCTCAGATTAATGATTTAAAAAACATCATAGATAATAATAAGGACTTGCACCTTTTGCAAGAAAAGATAGCTGAAGCCAAAAAAGCCGGAAAGCCCGTTTTGGTGATAGTAGGAGAGGATCATACTATCCCTGTTTCCGCCAACTTGGAAATTTGTATTGCCAAAATTGCCAAAGACTCGGGCTTTAAGTCAGCTGCTATTGAGTTGAACAAAGAACAACTAAAAATAGCGGAAGAACAGCCCGCTAGTAGGAGAGTGGAAGTAGGCGCACATTACACTATTCCTGTCCTGAAGGGCATTGGAATAAAATGCACTCCTATGGATTCGTCCTTAAATAGAGATACGGCGAATAGAGAAAACCATATGAGCAACGTAATATCGAACATTAATGAAGATGCAATATGTATCACTGGTATGTTGCATGTACCTTATTTAGCCGAGAAACTGAAAGAAAAATTCACTGTTGTGTCTGTTTTGCTTCCGTCTCCAAAACTTGAGATGAATATGTCAGGAGAAGATACTGAGAGGAAAAATTGGCTATTAGATAAAAGAAATGATTTATTGCGCTTTAGTCCAGCCCCCCCCCCCCTCAATATACCGAAGTATGGTGCTATTGCACAGGCAATTTTTGATGAACAATCTCTCTCCAAAATCGCAGAGGCACTTAATTTTGAAGAGCATATAAGGAACTTGCCCGACAGAGCAAAATTAGATAAACTCGACAAGCATATACAAGAGAGTTACTTCAAAATCATTCAAAGTGTGGTTGGAGGAACAGCTCCTGATACACAAGAGCCTACGAGAATGGTTTCGCCATTAACAGGCTTTCGAAGTGCGGGAAGAAATTTGGTGTCCATAAATTTGGATAAACCAAAACATCCTGATGAAAGCAAAAAATTAGATAAGGAAATGTATGAGCAAATGCTGAAGCTTTGCGATACCTTGAAGAAGTAAGCACAATAGTAATGTTTTTAAAATGATAGGGTTGTGACCATTGACCACTGCCCCGTCAGTCGCTTCGCGACTGCCACCCCTTCGCCAGCGAAGGGGAATATGCACTCACTCCTAAACTCCTCACTTCTTGATTGTACTCATCTCCATTTCCAATTTTCCATTTTACATTTTCCATTTTCTCAATGTGCTCCTCCGGCAGTTCGTCTATAAACCTAGACGGAACAGGTCTTATCCAGTGCCCATACAAAAATCTGTTTGCTGCGCATGATATGTATGCCTTCTTTTTTGCTCTGGTTATTCCCACATATGCAAGCCTTCTTTCTTCTTCCAGCCCTGCTATTCCGTGCTCATCTATGGCTCTTTTGCTGGGAAACAAATCTTCTTCCCACCCGGGCAGAAACACTATTTCAAATTCCAGCCCCTTGGCTCCGTGCAGCGTCATGATGCTGACCTGATCTCCGAACGTGTTTTCAGCCGCCTCCATAACAAGGCTCACATGCTCAAGAAACGCATTTATGTTTTCGAACTCCGATATAGCATGTATAAGCTCTTTCAGGTTTTCTATCCTGGATTCGGACTCCGGCGACTTATCCGCAACAAGAGCCGCCATATATCCGGACTCATCAAGCACCATTTCTGCCACTTCCGAATGAGGCAGCGAAGAAAGAAGCCCCCTCCACCTCTGAAAGCCTTTCACAAAGTCTGATAAAGAGTGTTTTAATTTCGGCTTAAGAGTATCGGTTTCAATCAACTGTCCTGCCGCAGCCATCAAAGAAATATTATACTCTCTCGCAGTACTTTGTATAATCTTCAATGACGCTTCGCCTATTCCTCTTTTGGGCGTATTGATTATTCTCTCAAATCCCAAATCATTATCGGAAGACACTAATAACCGCAGATACGCTATAGCGTCCCGTATCTCTGCCCTCTCGTAAAATCTGGCTCCTACCAGCACTCTGTACGGCAGTCCGATTTGAATAAAACGCTCTTCAATAACTCTGGTCTGAAACCCTGCCCTGACCATAACCGCTATTTCGTTAAGCCTAGTTCCTCTGTTATTCAAAAGCTCTGTCTCATCGGATATGTATCTGGTTTCCTCTCTGTCATCAAAAAAACTCTGCACAGAAACTTTTTCGCCGTCCTCTGCCGCTGTCCACAGAGTCTTTCCCAGCCGCATATTGTTATTAGAAATCAAACCGGACGCCGCACCCAGTATATGTCCTCCGGATCTATAATTCTGTTCAAGCCTTATGACTTTTGCATTAGGGAAATCCTCTTCAAACCTAAGAATATTTCCAACTTCTGCGCCCCTCCACCCGTATATAGACTGATCCTCATCTCCCACACAGCAAATGTTCTTATGCGATTGCGCCAAAAGCCTCAGCCATAAATACTGTACGGTATTCGTATCCTGATACTCGTCTACCATAATGTACTTAAACCTGCGCTGCACAGAAGCCAGAATATCCGGATTCTCTCTAAGCACAGTCAAATGATGCAAAAGCAAATCTCCGAAATCGCACGCATTTAAAGTCTTCAGCCTTTCCTGATACGTGTCATACACCGCTCCCATTTTGCCGTCTGCAAACGAACCCTTTTCATTCATAACGTCCTTAGGCAGCCTAAACTTATCCTTCCACCTGTTGATTATCGCGGCTGCAATCTTCGGCTGATATTTTTTCTCGTCTATGTCCAACGCCAAGAATATCTGTTTAACCAGCCGTATCTGGTCGTCCTCGTTCAGAATAGTAAAATTATCTCTCAAGCCCACAAGCCCTGCATGAGGTCTGAGCAGCCTCAACGCCAAAGAGTGAAACGTACCGATAAACCAGCCGTCTACAGACATAGACAGGAGCTCGGAAACTCTGTTCTTTATCTCGTTCGCAGATTTGTTGGTAAATGTGACTCCCAGTATCTGAGACGGGAAAACATTTTCGGTTTTCAGCAGATGCACGAACCTAACAGTAAGAACTTTAGTCTTTCCTGTCCCTGCTCCGGCCAAAACAAGCACCGGACCTTCCGTGGCTTTAACTGCCTCTTGCTGAGCAGGATTTAGGGAGTCTAGGTATTTCATGTCATCAGAATTAAAGGTTAGGAATGGAAAATTGAAAATGGAAAATTATTTTATATTTTTAGCGGTTTTATTGACTATTGCCGTGAGCAATTTCTCCAGTTCAACACAATCATTATAAATTGACTCTTTCATTTTAGAGTCAATATAATCAGTTGCAGCAAGTAATTTAATCCAATATTTTGTTTCGCTGCATTCTTTAAGTGAAATATTCATTTTCATCAAAAAGTCTTTTTTGCTTTGCCCTTGCTGAACCTCTGAAACGTTCGCTCCAATACTTGTACCACTTCTTAAAATCTGTTTCGACAAAACATATTCTTTCTTGTTATTAGCCAAATATTGATATAATTTGACAATCCTAACAGCAAAAGCAAAACTTTTATCACTAACAATATTTTCTTTTTTTAATTTTCCATTTTCCATTTTCAATTTTCCATTTTTTCAACAGCACAAACAGCCCTGTTCCTGCCGAGCTGTTTTGCCTTATACAATGCCGTGTCCGCCCGCGCAATGAAAGACAGGACATCTTCCTGCTTTGAGAGTTCCGCAACACCCAGCGAAATTGTAACGGTTCCAAGAACAACATTAGCTCCGCGCTTAGTAATCTTCTTAGTCGCAAGACTTGTCCTTAGAACCTCTGCAACGCGCTCTGCCGAATGCAGCGGCGTGTCCGGCAGTATGATAACGAACTCTTCTCCGCCATATCTGGCAATCACGTCTTTTCCCTTTAGGTTTTCAACCAGCGTCCTTGCAACCAAACGCAGCACTTGGTCTCCTACTATGTGTCCGTGAGTGTCGTTGAATTTTTTGAAATGGTCTATGTCTATCATGAGCAAAGAAAGAGGCATCTGAGACTGCCTGCTCTCATCAACCAAACGAACGCTTTCCTGATCAAAATAGCTCCTGTTCCATAACTCGGTCAAACCGTCTACCTGAGCTTTGCGGTGAGCCTTATTAAAATCGCTGCGGGCAACAGCAAGCTGTTCCGAAGCACTGTCAAGCTCTTGCTGAAGCTGTTTGTTTTGAACCATAATCTTACGGGTGTCTTCCGCTATACTGGCAACAGCCTCTCTTAAAAATTCTATAGAATTGCTTCCTTTCAGCTTTCCGGAAAAATCACTTAATCTGTCTCCGAATTTATCGTTCTCTTCCGCGTTTGCAGCCAGCATATTCAGCATTTTCGAGATTTCTTTATTGAGCACTTCGTCTACATTTTTAATAATCTCTATTTCATTATTTACAAATATATACTTGTTGCACAAAAGGACGCACATAGGCTGAGTCATGCCGCCCTCTGCGGCTATTTTATCGAATTCCCTGTTAAGCTCCGGATTATTGCCGAGAATCCGCTCGTAATACACGGCATAGACCTGAGGAGTAGGCTCCAGCCCGTCCTTTGCTATGGCTTCCAAGGCATATCTTGAAACCACTTTGCAAGTAGTAACATTTACCTCTATGTTGTCGTGATTTTTGTCTAAAATATCCAAAATTCATCTCCGTTTTTCGAACGCCTAAGAATCACTATAACACATTAATGCGGAATGTGAAATTAGGAATGAGGAAATAGAAATTAAAAAATTATAGCATTTACCGAAAATCTGGTTTATAGCTATCAACGTGGCAGACTTGTATAGTACTGACGACTGCCATGAGGACTGAAACCCTCACCTCAGTTACTCCGTATGGTAGCGGAGCCGTAAAATACCCTCCAACTTCGGTTGGAGGGTCGCAAAATAAGGCGGCTCGTCCGCCGAATATGCACACTATCCTGAGGATAGGTTTCAGCCTCCAACCGCTTATCGTCAGGGCGGAATCACTCGGAGGAAGCATGGACAAAAAACTGGAAGAACGAAAGCTTAATATTACATTTGGCAAAGCCATGAAAGTTGCCAGACTTGCAAAAGGCTTGTCTCAAGAAGATGTAGCGGAAAAACGCATATCAGGGATATCCTTAAAGGAGAAACAGATAACGATAAAATCGTTGATATCATTTACGATGTAATATGTGCTGTTGACGGCTTGGTGCCAGCGTTTATTATTAATCCTTATTCCGGTTGCTTTATCCTATATTCAGGACCGGATCAAAAGTTCTCGGAAGCAGAAATGTTGAAGGATTTTATTGGTACAAAAGTATACAACCCTAAATTATAGAAATTCGACAGATTAAGAAGCAACAGCTCCAGAGCCAAAAAACAGGCAAAAGAAAAAACGCCTCCGGCATTGCTGCTTGATACCACGCCAATCGGTAAGTTGCTGGATGGTCTTTATGAATGCCTGAACGAGAAACACAAAAACCTTGACAAGAAAGATAAAAAAACAGCTGTGGATGCAGACGGACAGTACATCATGAGGGAGGTTTCCTTACTATTCATTCGAGCAGCGCATGGAAACATAGAGACAGCTGTTTGCGGAGCAGATAAGAATCGTGTTTTCCGTAAAGACGAGCTTTACGCCGTGCTCGACCCTGATAATGTTACCTTTATCATGCCTAAAAAGCCAAAAGCCTTATTGATGAACTTTGTACAATCGATGACATCAAGACCATCAACGAGGTAGACATCGAAGAGTACCGCAAGATTTACAGACGAGGCGATTATGAAGGTGTTTATCAGCTTATCTGCCGCAGGGAGCTGCGTATGCGTTGGCGTTATGCTATGCTAAAGGGCGATAGGAAGGCACATAAGGACTATCTCGACCGTGAGGAGGTACACGAGCATTACAAAGCACTTCTTAGCGGGAAAACTTTGCTTGTGAAAGCTGAACGTCTGGCTGAAAGAGAACGCCGTATCAAAGAATTCAGGGATACCTTTGTCAAGCTAGGGCATGTAACAGCTTCTGCGTCGAAGGCTTTCATCTACAGACGACTCCGTAATCATAGCCGCAAGAGCTTGACTCCGGAGCTTCGCTAAAAAACACCATTAACAATCTTCTGCCACTCCTCATCTGTAAGAACTGCAACGCCCAGCTCTTTGGCTTTCTGAGCTTTAGACCCTGCGTCTTCGCCTGCTATAAGAAAGTCCGTCTTAGACGATACGGAGCTTGCGACTACTGCCCCGAGGCTCTGGGCTATGGACTTCGCTTCATTTCTGCCCATAGACGACAAAGTGCCGGTAAAAACTATTGTCTTTCCGGTAATAACAGAATCTATATCGCTTTTAGTATTTTGATATTCTTTTACATCAACTAAAGACAAAAGCTCTTCTATTATGCGTACATTATGCTTTTGCGAGTAAAATTCTATTATATCCTTCGCAATAGCTACGCCTATCTGATCTACGGAGCACAGTTCTTTGAATGCCGCAGACTCTTCTATATCTTTGTGCTTGGTATCCTCTAAAATGCTGTTTACAGCCTTCTCAAAAGCACCGTAAGAAACATAGTGTTTTGCCAGCAAAAGTGCAGTTGCTGTTCCTACTTGAGGTATCCCTAAAGAAAATATGAATCTTTCCAAACTCACGGTTCTAGCCGTATCTATGGCGTCCAATAAATTTTCAACTGACTTTTTCCCCCAGCCGTCTCTCTTCAGCAGTTCCTCTTTGTGCTCCTTCAGCCTAAAAATATCGGCAGGGCTTTTAAGTATGCCGGCTTCCCATAATTCTTTAGCCGTACTGTCGCCTAAACCCTCTATGTTAAAGGCTTTCCTGCCGGTAAAATACCGTATTCTTTCTACTGCCTGAGCAGGACAGCTAAAGCCTCCGGAACACCGCCTCACTACTATTCCTTCTCTCCTCACTGCCGGCGAACCGCACACAGGACATACATCGGGAAATACAAACTTCTTCCCTTTGCTTTTTCTCTTTCCTTTATCCACCGACACTACTTGAGGTATCACGTCTCCGGCTCTTTGAACATGCACTATATCCCCTATTCTTATGTCTTTTCTGATAATTTCAGATTCATTATGCAGCGTAGCTCTTTTTACTATGACTCCTCCTATGTTTACCGGCTCCAGATCAGCAACAGGCGTCAATGCCCCGGTCCTCCCTACTTGTATTATTATATCATTGATTTTCGTTATTGCCTGTTCAGGAGCAAACTTATAAGCAATAGCCCACCGGGGCGATCTGCTGACAAACCCCAGCCGCCTCTGCAGCGCAAAATCATTTGCTTTGTACACGACACCGTCTATGTCAAAAGGCAGGTTATACCTTATATCTCCTATATAATTATAGTACTCTATCAGCTCTTTTTCGCTGCTGCAGAGCCTAGACGGCTCGTTAATCTCAAACCCGTACGAGACTAAAGCCGCCCGCAATTCTTCCTGAGACGACAGCTCGATTCCCTCGGCTTCTCCCAAGGTATAGGCGAAAAATTTCAGGGGTCTGGACGCGGTTACTGTAATATCCAACTGCCTTACACTGCCAGCCGCCGCATTTCTGGGGTTAGCAAAGGGCTGTTCCCCGTTATGTTTCCGGGTTTCATTCATAGACAAAAAATCAGCCTTTTCTATGTATATCTCTCCGCGCACCTCCAGCACGGAAGGTATTTTAAATGAATTATTTTTGTGCAGTTCAGCAGGCACACTCTTTATAGTCCTCGCATTCTCTGTGATATTTTCGCCCGTATTCCCGTCTCCTCTGGTAGACGCGGAAACCAGCACGCCCTCCTCATACCGCAGAGAACAAGACAGTCCGTCTATCTTAGGCTCTGCTACAAATGCGATTGCATCATTTTCCTCGAGCTGCAGAAAAGTGCGCAGCCTCTTGGAAAATTCCTCTAAATCTTCAGCATTAAACGCATTAGACAGTGACAGCATAGGTATCTTATGCTTAACCTTAGCAAAACTATTAGCCGCCGGAGCCCCTACTAACACTTCGGGATTATTGTCGTGCGGAACCAAATGAGGATACAGCTTTAAAAGCCCCTCATACCGCCTCCGCAAAGCATCGTATTCAGCATCAGATATAACAGGCGCATCCTTTTGATGATAGGCTATATCGTGCTTGCGAATCTCCTCTGCGAGTTCAGCTATTAACGCAACAGCTTCCAAGTCGGTAAGTTTAGAATCAGACATGTTTTTAACCTTGTGTGTTTTATATAATGTTAGTATAAAATGGAAAATGGAAAATGGAAAGAAAGATTAAAACATGCACATAGAAAAAGTCTGGGAACAAATAAAAATATCTGCGAAGCGTATGGCGGAAGAGTCTCCTATACTGGCTAAGCTGGCTGAATCTGTTGTGCTTAACAGCCCTGATTTTAAAACTGCTCTCGGAAGAGTTCTATCCAGATACAACAATGATACAACTGTTACTGCCGGCCAGTTGTTTGATTTGTTTGAATCTGTGTACTCTAAAGCTCCGGATATCATAGAGGCTGCTGCGTACGATATTCTGGCGGTACTGGACAGAGACCCGGCAGCGACCGATATAGCATATCCCTTTTTTCACTTCAAAGGCTTTCACGCCTTGCAAACATACCGCATATCTAATTTTCTGTGGAAGCAGGGACAGAAAGATACTGCCGTATTCCTGCAAAACAGAAGCAGCATGTTATATTCCGTAGACATTCACCCGGCTGCGAAAATAGGCAAAGGGATTTTGCTGGATCATGCGCACAGCGTAGTCATAGGAGAAACTGCGGTTATAGAGGATAATGTGTCTATGCTGCATGAAACAACGCTGGGCGGCAACGGCAAGGACAGAGGCGACAGGCACCCGAAGGTTCGGCAGGGCGTAGTCATAGGCGCAGGAGCAAAAATACTGGGCAACGTCACAATAGGCAAGAATTCCAGCATAGCCTCCGGCAGTGTCGTGCTGGAAAATGTTGAGGAAAACACCACTGTGGCAGGAGTACCTGCAAAACTGGTAGGAAAAGCAAAACACGCTATGCCTTCCATGGAAATGGATCATACTTTGCCGTTATAAAGGAAAGGAAAATGAAAAATTGAAAATGGAAAATATGTAAAAATTACAAATTGTTAACAGACTATTCCTAATTCCTAATTTCACTTTTAATTTTCCATTTTCTATTTTCCATTTTCCATTTTATATAATTATGCTATAAAGCTATGTTTATAATAAATAAATGGAAATATAAATGTACATAGGAATCGACTTAGGCACCTCAAACAGCTCTATAGCAGGCATTATTGACGGTAAACCCAGAGTTTTCCGCCCGGCAGACGGAGGCGAAGTTCTGCCCTCTATGATATATTTCGATAAAAGAAACCACAGATTGTTCGGACGCAGAGCATATGACAAAGCGTTAATATCTCCTGAAAATGTGATTTCCGGGTTTAAAAGGCTTATGGGTTCGGCAACTAAACTGGAAGTCAAATCGCTGAAACAGGAACTGTCGCCCGAAGAATGTGCCGCAGAAATCATAAGACAGCTTCTGGCTCAAGCCCAAACTGAAACAGGCAATGAGAAAATAGACGGAGCAGTCATTACTATTCCGGCATCTTTCAATCAGACGCAATCTCAGGCAACATTAAAAGCAGCGCAAATGGCCGGGCTCGAAAGAGTGGACCTTTTGCAGGAACCAATAGCAGCCGCTATAGCCTCTATGCAGGGCGCAAAGAGATCCGGAAAGTTTATAATATACGACCTCGGCGGAGGAACTTTCGACATAGCTCTGGCACAAGCAATGAACGGAGACGTGACTATACTGGCGCATCAAGGCATCAACATGCTGGGCGGGCGTGATTTTGACAGAATGATAGTGAAGAATATCGTAAGACCTTGGCTTGAGAAAATGTTCTCATTGCCTAAGGGTTTTGCTGCGAAAAAAGAGTATGTAAAAGTGCTCAGAATAGCGCAGCTCGCAGCGGAAAAAGCAAAGATAGATTTATCTTCAATGGACAGCACCAGCATCATAGCCTCTGATGAAGAAATAGGAGTGCAGGACCAGAACGGCTTGGAAATGTATCTGGACATACCGCTTTCTAAGGAACAGTTTAACGAGATAATCCGCCCTTACGTACTGAAGACCATAGATGTTATACGCAATATGTGCGAAGAAGCGGAGGTAAAGACTACGGACATAGACCGCATAGTCTTCATAGGAGGCTCCAGCAAAATACCTCTGATACGGGATATAGTCGCCGCAGAACTGGATATTGCCGCAGATATGAAAACAGATCCCATGACTACTGTCGCAATAGGAGCTGCTTATTACTGCGAGAGCAGAGAGTGGTCTGTTGATAATAAAAGCTCTTCCGGTGCCGCTAAGAAAGCAACAGTATCGCAAGATGCGAAAGATAAGAAGTTTGAAATATCATATGCGTTCACTGCAAGAACTCCTAATGATAAATCTGAAATAACAGTGATATTGTCTAAGGAAAAGCCCGCAGATTTTAAGATAAAAATAAAGAATCAAGAGTGGGATTCCGGAAGCCTGCCTCTTATGGACGAACTCACAATACAGATTCCTCTGAATAATATAGGCGATAATGTTTTTGAAGCTCTAATTTTTGACAAGAACGGAAATGAACAGTCCGAGTATACTCAGAACATAACTATCAAAAGGCTTATAGCTACTGCCTCACAGATTCCCGCAGGGCATACCATAGCGATAAAAGTACGCAATCCGGAAATTCAAACTGAAAATAAGCTGGTGAATATAATTACTAAGGGCGAGCTGCTCCCTACGCAAGGCGAGTGTTTTTTCGAGAGCACTAGGACTCTTAATCCGGGCAGGACCGGAAGCATAAGTTTCGAGCTGTTTCAGGTAGAGTATCAGGAAAACATAAATCTCAACTTGTGCATAGGAGCGTTTAGAATAGAAGCCTCCGACTTGCCACCTAATACAAAAATAGAAAAAGGAACTCCGCTGATTTTTACGTGGGACATGAGCGAGAGCGGGATTCTGGAAGCGACAGTAACAATAAAAGCATCGGACAGTAAAATAATAGAGCTGAAAACTCCTAAATTTTATGCGCCTCAGGCAGGACAGGTTTCTTTTGCAGGAGAAAGCGGCGTTACCTTTTCCAGAGAATTGATGAAGCGCGCATCTGAAGATTTAGGCGACCTCATAGCGGCAACAGGTCCTGATGCAGGAGCGGAAGTGAACATTTTAAAGATAAAACTGCAGGAACAGGAAGAGCTGATTAATGACAATCCCAGTGATCCGGAAATCATATGCAAGATATGTGAAGAGATACGCTTCATACGTCAGGATATAGCAAAAATCGGCAAGATGTATTTCAAGGCTATGATGATACGAAGGCTTGGAAAACTGGAGGCGGTATTCAACAGAGTCGCAGGAGAGTTTGCCAGTGAAAAAGAGAAACAGTCTTTTAATACTTACAAAGATAAAATACACGATATACTCGATGAAATACATATAAAAGCAGATATTGACGGCAATTCGGCTATGGTATTAAAAGTGAAGAAGTATAAGGCGAAGATGAAGAGCCTGTTCTTCTCGATAGCATGGCGCAACGATGAATACATCAAGACTTGGTTTGAAAAGCTGGTTGAAGAAAAGTATATGTTTACGGATAAAACAGCTTATGAAGAGCTTCTCCGTCTTGGAAATGAGAGCATAGAAAAAGGCAATTTTGATAATCTGAGAGACATAGTGAAAAAATTGCTGGACGAGAGGATTTCTCTGAACGTGAGCGAAACCGCCGATGAGCTTGCGAATATAATCGCGAAGGCGGAGTAATTCCACACTTCACATTAAAAAGAAACATTGACTTGTTGGATGTTTAATCATACCCTCCTATTCGAATGCGGGGTACCCCCGTATTCTGAGTGCCTTAATTGGTGCAAGAGAGCATTAAACAGCTCATACTAAACGCGGTACAGGAGCTACCGTTAAGTTAAGGAATACCCGCGCCTGGCGGTAGTGTCCTTTTGCCTGTGCTCCTCGGTCCTTTGTGGTCGGGGAGCCTGTGGTGTATGTTCAGAGGCTTGCCTTAAAGACCACGGGGTCATTCGTTTAGTATGATTGTTTAACTCTCCGGCCACCCTTTTAGGGTGGCTTTGTTTTACGTGTAAACATGAAGGAGAATAAAATGAAAACAGCACAATCTAAATTTCCGAGCAAAACCTTTTTAGCAACTCTTGCCCTTGTATTTTTCGTTGCTTATGTTGTTTATTTTATTAAGTATTTGCTAAGCTAGATTGAAAGGGTGAGCTGTCGACGTATTCCCCTTCGCCAGCGAAGGGGAATATTCTCTCACAGCAACCACCAATTCCTAATTCCATATTTCAAATTTCACATTACCTCTTCCAGCCCGTACAGCAGCGTTTTCTTCCCAACTATATTCTTAGCTGCCAGCCTTATGCCTGCACTGAAAGAAGACCTGTCCGAAGAATCATGCTCTATCGACAACGTTTGCCCTGTGTCTCCAAAAATCACTTTTTCTTGGGCTATTACTCCTGTTCTTCTTATCGAGTGAATCCTTACTCCTCTTACTTCTCCTCCACGGAATTCATTAATCTCGCCAAGCTCCCCGGGCACCTGCATAGCCGCCTCTGCCCTGCCCTCTGCTATCAGCTCCGCAGTCCTTACCGCAGTTCCGGACGGCGCATCCAGCTTTTTCTCATGATGAGATTCTATAATCTCTACGTAAGGCATGTACTTCGCAGCTTCCTTTGCAAACTTCATTAACAGCACCGCACCTATCGCAAAATTAGGAACGATAATTCCTCCGATTTTTTTTTCATCACATACTTTTCTTAAAGACGCAACCTGCTCTCCGGTAAAACCGCTAGTCCCGATTACCGGCTGCGCTCCGGCATTGATAATCTTCAAAAAATTCTCATGCCCCAGCCCTGCAAATGTAAAGTCTATCACAACCTGCGGTTTATAAGCCTTTATTGCTTCTTCCAGATTATCCTCTTTATCAGTCTGCCCAACCAGCGCAAAATCAGAGTCAGAAGAAATAGCTCCGGCAGCCAAAGTCCCCATACGCCCCTTAGCTCCATTTATCAAAACAGAAATCATGATATACCTCTTTTAATGATTAGTCCGATACCGGTTGTTTTCTTGTATCAAAGACAGCACATTATCATACCTATCCCAATAAGACAACTCAGATACTGTATGCTCATTTATCCCTTCGAACACCTCCAGAGTTCTTAAAACCGCCACTGCGTCCATAAATCCAAGCCCATGCACCAACCCCTCAAAATCTGTCAGCTTAGACTCTTCTTCATCAAAAAAATACAACGGTTCTTCAACAGCCATGTCTTTAAAAACCAAGCTGTCTTCAACTTTAAACTTCTTATTACTATTTTTCATAAATAAATCTCACTATTTTTCGAATCGAAACATGCAAATCGATGCAGTAACAGTATGAATCCCTCTGCATAAAAATCAACAAGCCTCTTTTACATTATCCACAATTTTGTGGTAGAGTGTATTGGAAGGGAGAATTACTCATGACGGATAAAATAGAATATAAATTAGACGAAGCCGACAACAGCGTTGGCGCATATCTGGACAACAAAAAAATCGGTGAGCTTAATTTCACAACAGAATATCCCTCGATTCTGGCAATCACTCGAACTTGGACAGATGATGAATTCCGGGGACGCGGCATAGGAGCCGAATTAGTACGCTATATAGCAGAGTATGCGCGTAAAAATGAAAAAAAGATAATATCGAAGTGCAGCTTTGCGGTAACGTTCTTCAAAAACAACCCTGCATTTCAAGACTTAGAGTATAAAGAGTCTACTTAGTAACCCACTCGCCTTTGGCATTCTGGTATTTAGACCCAGCAGGCAGTTTGGCTATTATCTCTTCAGCAGCCAGCTTTGCGACTATGTCAACAGGCTGACCGTTTTCTTTGGATATTTTCGCATATGCAGCCTGTCTTTGAGCGTTTACGCCGGCGACAAAACTTGCTACTTCAGCGTCCTTAGATATAGCCGTAACAAATCCGTTTAGATTCTCACCCACAAGACCGCTTTTGCGCGCTTGCTGTAAATCCATAGCCTGCGCCGCTGTTGCACACATAAAAAACAGCATTGCCGCTGCCAGAAACATTTTGAACTTCATTTATTTTCTCCTTCTCAAAAACTAGAATATATTAGGATTATCAGCAATCGCTTTTCTTACGTCCTGCTGTATTTCTACTTTAACGTGCTGCTCTATTTTCACGTTCAGGTTAATCTCTATGGGCTTATCCGGAGCCTCTACTTTTACCGTAGGAGAACACGCAGCCATTCCTAAGACCATGACAGTTATAGCCAATAAATTAATATTCATATCAAATTCCCATTTCTTTTGTTTGCTGCAACAATTTTTGAGGCTTTGTTAACAGCATAAAATTTTGTTGAATCAGGTTTATCATATCGCCTTGAAGGTTAACATTTAATTTAACAGGTCTGCCGTTTTCTACAACAGGATTATTGCCCTCTATCTTCATTTTTATGACCATTTCGCCGGAAGGCAGAGTATCCAGCTCCAAGACCAGAGCAGAAAAATGAAAATTCTGAACTATGTTTCTTACCAGCTCCACAGCTACGTTGTCTCCCGGGATATACTCAGGCGGCAAGGTTAGGGTTCCGGGCTCTATAGCCTTTAAAATTCCGTTATGAACCAGTATGTTATTATCCTCTGTAAATGTGATAGGTAATTTCCCGGATATTTTGCCGGTTATGGATATTTTGTCCTCCAGCATTGTTTTTAACAGCTCCTCCGCTGAAACAGCCTCAACGTTCAGCGTAAACTTTATGCTTTTATTCTTGCCCGAATCACCCATAGGTATAGAAATCTTACTCGCAGAAAAAAAGCCTCCTCCGAAAGCATAGTTTATCTTGTCTATGTTCAATATCTGTTTGTTCGGCTCATGAATTAAATCAAAATTCACGCTGAATGCGTTGTTTTCTCCTAATAATTTCCCTTTATATTTCGCATATATTCCCGAATCTTTTTTCTGTTCAACACTAAGCGTGCCGTCTCCTGAAAACAGCGGAATATCTATGTCTCCTGCCTCTACCTTAGCTTCCGATATTTTCAAGTTCCCGGACCAGCCGAATTTCTCTATATCAGCAAAATTTCTAACAGTACTCTTTCCTTCTCCTGTCAAACTCTTAATCGTACCTTTTAATTCATCAAATTTAAAAGATGCGCTATTTACTTCAAAAGTATCAAACATCTCACCTATGGCAATACTCGGCACCTCCAGTTCAAAATTCTCAGACTTCGCCTGTACTCCTGAAATATTTATTCCTTTCAGAATGATGTCTTCTAATTTTAATCCGTTATGCTCAAAATATGATTCAACCTTTTCAATTGCCGTATCAATTTCAGCCGCATTCACAAAAATATTTGTTATTTCTGCTTTTGAAAAATCAAAAGGAGCCGTGATACGGGCTGCCCCTGCTGTTACAGCTTCAGACAAAAAGAACAATTCTGACAAGCTAATCGTCTCTTCTATGAGATTCGGATACACTCTGCCGACTGAAAACCTGTTCCCGTCCAGTTTCAACTCTATGCCGTCAACTTCCAACTCAAATAAATTAAACTTGGAAACTTTGAAGCTTACGTCCTCGTGCCCCATGCCTTCAAGCGTTTGTTTTAACGGCTTTTCTATTAAAGTATCCAAAAACACTGCCGAATACCCCAGAACCCACACAAACACGACAAATGCAGCAACCGTAAACAGTTCTCCGAATATTCTTGCTTTTAAAAAGAATTTTGCTCCTTTATCCCACACGCGACACCCTCTCTGTTACTTCTCGTTGTCCCAGTATTTCCGCAGCCTTAAAAATAGGAGGCGAGACAGTGCTTCCGCTCAAAGCCACTCTGAACGGCTGTGCCACGGCTCCCAATTTGACTCCTTTGGTATCTGCGTATTCTCTGAATATGTTTTCTATATTCTCTGATGTAAAGTCTTTCATGTTCTTCAAAGACTCCAAAATATCTTTCAAATACGGTTTTCCTTCATTCAATACTTTCAAAGATTTCTCATCAAACTCAAAAGCTCCGGAGTGAAACAAAAACTCTGCGGACTTTGCCAATTCTACTAATGTTTGCGCTCTTATTTTCAAATCAGGCATTGCCTTTAGAAGCATCTCTTTTTCACATTGAGACAGCTCTTTATCGATAAGAGAAACTAAATCCGCATCATCTTTTACTTTAATATAATGAGCGTTCAGATTGTTCAGCTTGGCAAAATCAAATCTCGCAGGAGATTTTCCTACGGATTCAAGATTAAACCATTCCAGTGCCTGCGCATCAGAAATTATCTCATCATCTCCATGCGACCAGCACAGCCTTAAAAGATAGTTCCTCAGCGTTTCAGGCAAATAGCCTTTTTCTTTATAGTCGCCTACGGCAGGAGCTCCGTGTCTCTTAGACAATTTTGCACCGTCCGGTCCCAGTATCATCGGCAAATGAGCAAATACCGGTGCTTCCCAGCCCATAGCATTATATATGTGCACCTGACGGAAAGTATTAGTCATGTGATCATCGCCGCGGATAACATGAGTAATACCCATGTCGTAATCATCAACAACAACCGCCAGCATGTATGTAGGCGTGCCGTCCGACCTTACCAGTATCATGTCATCAAGCTGTGCGTTTTCTACGGTAATTTTTCCCATAACAGCATCTTCTACGACTGTTGCTCCTGTCAGAGGCGTTTTGAGTCTTATGACTGGTTTTACTCCTTTTGGAGCTTCTTTAGGGTCTCTGTCTCTCCATCTTCCGTCATATTTCTGAGGCAGACCTTTTTCTTTTTGTTCCGCCCTCATAATTTCCAGCTCTTCAGGCGAGGCATAACAATAATAAGCCGCTCCGCGTTCTATCATTTTCAAGGCAGCCTGTCTGTGGCGTTCTCTTTGGTCGTACTGAGAATAGTATTCTCTTTTATTGCCCTTATCGTCCGTATAGTCCTTGTTATCCCAATCCAGCCCCAGCCACTGCATACCCTCTATGATAGTCGCAATGGATTCGGGCGTAGATCTTGCTCTGTCAGTATCTTCCACGCGCAGAAGGAACTTCCCATTATTATGCCGCGCATAGAGCCAAGCAAACAACGCAGTTCTGGCTCCTCCTATGTGCAAGAACCCGGTAGGAGACGGCGCAAATCTTGTTACAACTGTTTTTTTATTAGACACTTTATCACTTCCCAATTACTATTGTATTCTTTTCATATGAACCGATTTCACAATGTACAAGACTTATCGCTCATTTTCAACGGTTCTTTCACGCCTCTATGAACAGGAAAAGCACTCTTTCAGACATTTTCTGTCCGTAGTATTCATCGCAGGGATTATATGCTATTTTTACCTGCCGTTCGAGCCATCTCTGTGGATTTTTGCCGCAACTGCCTTTTTGACAGCCCTATACTTTTTGCTTAACCATATAAACTCGCACCGCAATTTTGTATATCCTGTTTCTGTAGTTGTATTAGTCCTCTGCTTGTTTCTTACAGGCATTTCCGCTTCCAAGATTGAAAACATGCTGGATAGTGCTCAAATCTTGGAAACAGATGTTGAGAATAAAAAGATTTCCGGAACTGTCGATAGAGTCGATGTTCTGCCGGACGGAATCAAAGTCACGTTATTAAATCCCAAAATCGAAAGCATACCTATCGATAAAACTCCGAAAAAGATTAGAGTCCGCTTCAAAGAATTATCTCTTTCAGAAACTCCGAAAGCCGGCTCTGTTATAGGATTTACCGGCTCTTTGAAAGCTGTAAGCGAAAAAGCTGCTCCAATGACTAATGATTTCAGGCGACAATATTACTATGATCAACTGGGCGCAAGCGGCTGGAGCGACAGCAATATCAAAATCATAAGTGACGCTAAACCTGCTGATACCGGGATTCTTGACAGTTTCAATTTCACTCTTGAGAACGCCAGAAAAATAATAGCCAAAAGAGTTTACGAACGTTTATCCGGAGATGTTGCCGCTGTTACTGCCGCCAAAATGACAGGCGAACAGTCAATGATTTCCGAAGAAACTAATGAGGCTATGCGGGTCTCAGGGCTAATCCACCTGCTTGCTACGTCAGGTGCTAACGTTACTATTATGGGACTGCTTATCTATTTCCCTATACGCTTACTCCTAGCTCTTTTCCCGCCTATAGCCTTACGTTACAACATCAAGAAAATAGCGGCTTTCGGTGCTATTCTTTCTGCTGCGGGATTCACTTTTCTTGTCGGAGCCAATGCCGCAACTGTCCGCTCTCTTGTCATGGTCATCATTGCTATGATTGCTGTTTTCATAGACAGGCACACTACTTCTTTGCAAATCGTCATCTCTTCCGCAGTTATCGGATTACTTCTGGTTCCTTCTGCTGCAATCGGTGCCAGCTTTCAAATGTCTTTTGCGGCAGTGTTTTGTCTCATTGCTCTTTCCTATTCCGAATCTCAAAAACGTTATGCTCTGGAAGAAAAGCCTTTTCTTATACTTTTATCTTTGTTAATTCCGGTCTGGATTATTATTCGTACTTCTATTATTTCTACTGTGTCTATTGCTCCCTTTTCTATTTTTCATTTTAATGCTTTTTCTCTTTACGGCATTCTCGCAAACATAGTTGCCGTGCCAATCACCAGCTTCTGTATCATGCCTTGGACTATTTTTGCTTATTTATCTATTCCTTTTGGTCTCGAAGGCTTTTTCATAGATATGGCTGCTGTGGGCAATGCCTTTACCATTGCTATTGCTCACGCTGTTGCCGGTTTAGAGCATTCTACGTTTTATGCCTCTTACATGCCGCCTTTCTCTTTAGTTCTTATTTCTCTAGGCGGCTTTGCTTTCTGCATCTTTAAAAGCAATATCAAGTTTATTTTTCTTATCCCTGTTGTATTAGGTTTTCTCTATCCATTATATACTCCTTTGCCGGATATTCTTGTTTCTCCTTCAAGAACTATGGTTGGCGTTTTTACAAATTCTCAATTAATCATCTTCGGCAAAAGAGAAAAATTCATTCTGTCTCAGTGGCAGCAAATCCTAGCTAATCCCGATACTATCAACTCTTCAGCTATTCCAGACGTGTCAGCCGAGACTCATGATAAGGGCTGCTCTAAGGATTTTTGTTTTATAACTGTTAATGATTATACTGTTTTTGCGCCTGTTTCTGAAAAATCTATTTCTCATTTGTGCAGGAGCTTTGACCCGGACAAGCACATAATTTTAAACACTTTGGATACTCCGTCTTGTCTTGACGGCATAAAATCTCAGAACATAATCCAGACTCAAAAACTGGATTCTTCCAGAGGAGCAGCCGTTTTCTTTCTGAATAAAGATGGTATACGAGCGGAGTTTTCTGATGAGCGTGCTTACGAAAGACCTTGGAGTCCTTAGAGAAAGTGTGGAATTGGTGTAAATATTCTTAACTCCACTCTCAACACTCCACACTTTTCATTCCGCTTTCTTCTTCCTAAGAGCTCTTTTCGGCTTCTCAGGTTTCTTCTCAGAATCTTCAGAAGCTGCTTCAACAACTACCTCTTCAGAAACCTCTTCTTCGGCCTTAGCCGCCTTTTTACTTACGCTCTTCTCTTTCTTAGCCTGAACTTCCGCTTCTTCCGCAGAACGCGCCACGTTCACAACAATTGTAACCGTAACCTCAGGGTGCAGCTTTATTCTCACGTCGAAAAGCCCCAGCGTCTTAATAGGCGTGTCTATCAGCACTTGCAGTCTGGACAGCTTGTATCCTTTTTCTTCCGCAATCTCCACGACATCCTTTGCTGTCACAGAGCCGAACAACTGCCCCATTTCACTGGCCTGACGCACAACAACCAGAGTCATACCCTGTATTTGTTTGCCTAATTCTTCGGCTAAAACACGCAGCTCTGCATTGCTTGCTTCAATATCGGCTCTCTGCTTCTCAAAAAACGCTAAGTTTTCTTTAGTAGCTCTCAGCGCCTTTTTCTTCGGCAGCAAATAGTTGCGCGCAAATCCGGGACGAACTTTAACAGTCTGACCCAATACTCCGAGTCTTTCGATTTTTTCTAATAAAATAACTTCTATCATGACTACTTATCTCCTTTAACGGAAAAATGCTAAGATTAGTTAGCGTTTCCTCTTCTGTCTAAATACGGTAAAAGCGCAATAAACCTAGCGCGCTTGATAGCCTGCGCCAGTTCACGCTGTTTCTTTGCAGATACTGATGTTATATGGCTCGGCATTATCTTGCCGCGCTCGGATATAAACCTTTTCAGCATATTCACATCTTTATAATCAATCTTGATTGCATCTTTACCGGAAAAAGGACACGTTTTGCGGGAACGCTTAAAACCTCCGAAATTATTGGAAGTCAAAAGATTCCTGTCCTTGTAACTCTTGTCATTACCTTGCGTTCTCATAGGTTACTCTCCTTTACTATCAACAGAAACATCGGCCGTTTTCACAGCACGGGTTCTTCCGCTTGTACTTCTGTCAGGTTTTTCACCGGATAAAAAATTATCCGTGCGTTCTTCTTTTCTTAGAATCACGGAAGGAGCCGTCTCAAGCTCTTCTACGCGTATAGTCATAAAACGCAGCACGTCTTCACTGAGTCTCATGTTGCGTTCCATTTCCGTTATAGCGTCCGGAGGAGCATCAATAGCCAGCAGCACATAATGACCTTTTTTGTTTTTGTTGATTTTATAGGCCAGATTGCGCAGTCCCCACGGCTCGATCTTTGCGACCTTACCGCCGTTAGCTGCGATTATCTCTGCGAACACTTTGGACATTGCGTCCGCCTGAGCAACAGGCACGTCCTGTCTTAGAATAAAAATAGTTTCATAGAGCGGCATTTAGCACTCCCCTTGGTTAAAAACACCGGACACTTATAATTATGCGGAGACCTTTTTCCGCATAAAAGCATTCGGTTCAAGCCCCGGGTCTAGCCCGAAGCAAGGAGTTATTTGAAGGCTTTTATAGACGCATTGGAGAAATTTGCAACATTTTTTTTGCTTATTTTGGTTAAACCTGTTAAATATTAGATATAACCAAACTATTGAGAGTAATTAAATCATGCCTTTAGACAAAACTTATAATCCTGCTGAAACGGAAAAAACTATATATAATATCTGGGAAAAAAGCGGCTTTTTTGAAGCTGATCCCAAAAGCGATAAGCCTCCTTATACCATTATGATGCCTCCTCCTAATGTTACGGGAAGCCTGCACATGGGGCACGCTTTAAGCTATACCCTACAGGACATTCTAATCCGTTTCGAAAGAATGCACAATAAAGACGTTCTTTGGCAGCCCGGTACTGATCACGCCAGCATTGCAACGCAAATGGTGGTAGAACGCCAGCTTGCAGAGGAGAACCTCGACAGGCGTTCCATGGGGCGCGAGGCTTTCTTAGAAAGAGTCTGGGAGTGGAAAAATCAGTCCGGCAATACGATTACTAAACAGCTTAGGAGGCTGGGCGCATCGTGCGACTGGTCAAGAGAACGCTTTACTATGGACGAAGGACTCAACAAAGCCGTTATCAAGGTTTTTGTAGACTTATATAAACAAGGACTCATTTACAAAGATAAAAGGCTTGTGAACTGGGATCCCAAGATGCTGACTGCTATTTCGGATCTCGAGGTGGAACAGAAAAATGTGAAAGGCTCTTTATGGTATTTCAGGTATCCTATTGAAGGAGGTTTCATAAACACGGAAGGAGACGAAAGCTGCGATGATTTCATCATAGTTGCGACTACGCGCCCTGAAACTATGCTTGGAGACACGGCTGTTGCCGTGCACCCGGAAAATCCTAAATTGAAACACCTTATAGGAAAGACTGTTGTACTGCCTTTGACGGATAGACTCATTCCTATTATAGCGGACGAGTACGCTGATCCGGAAAAAGGAACCGGCGCAGTCAAGATAACTCCGGCGCATGATTTCAACGACTTTGACGTAGGCAAACGGCACAATCTTCCATTCATTAATGTAATGGATAAATTCGGAAAGATGAATGACAATGCACCGGATAAGTACAGAGGCTTGGATCGTTTCGAAGCAAGAAAACTCATAGTTTCCGATATGGAGGAATTAGGACTCCTTTGCAAAATAGAACCTCACATGCACGTAGTGCCTCACGGCGACAGGTCCGGAGTGCCTATAGAGCCTTGGCTTTCCGAGCAATGGTATTGCAATGCTCCTGAACTCGCAAAAGAAGCTATCGCGGTTGTTGATGACGGGCGCATAAAATTCGTGCCTGAACAGTGGGCTAATACGTACTATTCATGGGTGAGGAATATAGAGCCTTGGTGCATAAGCCGTCAACTGTGGTGGGGTCACCAGATTCCGGCGTGGTATGCTCCTGACGGAACTTATTTCGTAGAGGAAACAGCGGAAGAGGCTTATAAAAAAGCAAAAGAACACTTTGGAAAAGCTGTAGAACTGACAAGAGATGACGATGTGCTGGATACTTGGTTTTCTGCCGGATTGTGGCCGTTCTCTACACTCGGATATCCTGAAGAAACTCCTGAACTTAAAAGGTACTATCCTTCCGATGTGCTGGTTACAGGGTTTGATATTATATTCTTCTGGGTCGCCAGAATGATTATGATGGGCTGCTACTGCATGAAGGACGTGCCGTTCAGAACTGTTTACATACATGCGATTGTCAGAGATGAAAAAGGACAAAAGATGTCTAAGACTAAGGGGAATGTTATTGATCCTCTTACTGTCATAGATGAATACGGCTGTGATGCTTTGCGTTTTACTCTCGCCAATATGTCTACTCCGGGCAGAGACATAAAACTCGCAGCCAGCCGCATTGAGGGCAACAGGAATTTTGCAACTAAGCTCTGGAACGCTGCCAAGTTCTGTGAGATGAATTCTTGCGTTTTGGGAGATGATCTTAATCCGCTGTCCGTATCGCTGCCCGTGAACAAGTGGATAGTACAAAAGACAGCAGCGGCTTCCAAAGACATTGAGGCTTTGCTTAAAGACTACCGTTTTGATTTGTCTTCTGCCTGTGTGTACGACTTTGTATGGAGTACTTTCTGTGACTGGTACATAGAGTTTGCCAAGATAATATTCAATTCCGGCGATGAGGCTTCCGTTAAAGAGACAAGAGCTGTTATGGCTTGGGTCATGGAACAGCTTTTGATTATGCTGCACCCGTTCATGCCTTATATCACGGAAGAGTTGTGGAGTAAGTTTTTAGGCAAGAGAGAGTTGTTGATTGACTGTCAATGGTCTGACTTTAAAGGCTCTGATGACAAGAGCGCGGAAGAGGAAATACAGTGGCTTATTGATGTTATTTCTTCTATCAGAGCGTTGCGGGCAGAGCTTAATGTGCCTGCGAAATCAATGGTGCCTCTTATCATAAAAGAAGCCTCTTCAAAAGCGATGAAACGCATTAATGCGCATTCCGATACTATCAAGAGGCTTGCTAGGATCGAGAGGATTGATGATAATGCACAAGCTTCTCAAGGCTGCATGCAAGTATCTGTCAGAGACGCAGTTTTGCTTATGCCTCTTTCCGGCATAATAGATTTCTCTTTAGAATCTTTAATGCTTCAGAAAGAAGTTGATAAAATAACTTCAGAGATTGCGAAAATTGATACCAAGCTGTCAAACGCCAGCTTTGTTGATAAAGCTCCGAAAGAAATAGTAGAAGAACAAAACGAACGCAGAGCCTTGTTTGAGAAGGATTTAGTTAGGATACAAAGTGCACTTCAACAATTAATGGAAAATGGAAAATGGAAAATTGAAGAAAACCCTTAACTCCACACTCCACTCTCAACACTCCACACTTTTTTCACCCTTTACATTGCCTTTTAAAGGACTCGCTTTACTGGTCTGGATATATTTTGTTTTTTGCTATCTCGCCTCTCCTTCCATGTCTGTGTGGCAGGGGAATTTGGCGGATCCGGATAACTATATGTACCTAGCTCAAACAGTAGACTGGATAAACGGTCAGAGCTGGTTTGACAACATGCAGCACAGGCTTAATCCTCCGGACGGAACACCGCTGCACTTTACCAGATTCGCTCAGATGCCTATGGCAGCTATAACTTACGCTATTCAGTCTTTTGGTTTTCCATTAAGAGGTTCTGCATTATTCGGCTCGTTTATTCTGCCCATACTGTATTTCGGAATTTTTCTTTACGTGATACGAAAAACAGCAGAGCATTTTGTCCGTCACGATTGGGCTAGGCTTACTGCGTTTTTTACGATATTTTCCGCACCGCTCATGTTCAAATTTTCACCGAGTCAAGTTGATCATCACGGGCTGCAAGCGATTCTTATGCTGCTGGGCATTTCTTTTACTGTGATTATGTTTAAGGAGCCGAAGAAAATTATCTGGGCTGTGTTAAGCGGTCTCATCTTTTCTCTGTCTTTAGCTATTGCACTGGAGGTTCTGCCGTTTTTTATGCTGGCAGCTATGACAGTCGGGCTTTGGTGTATTTTCTCCGGCAGAAAGGCTGCTCTTCCTACCTGCATTTACGCAGCGTCTCTTTTGGTTTTCAGTACTGTTCTGCTTCTTTTAACTAGAGGTTTTTCAGGATTTTTCGAAACTAATTCTCTGTTTTTCTCTTTCACCTATATTGCACTCATCATCGGCATAGCTGTTTCTTTGCTGTTTGCCGCTGCTTTTTCGCTGCTTTTTTCTTCCGCAGCAATACGATTTGCATTTTCCGGTTTTGCTGCGTTTATCTGCGGACTGTTATTTTTATACACATTCCCGGAACTGCTTGACGGTCCTTACGGCGCAGTAGACAAAGAATTCGCCGGGTGGTTCTTCCCTCAGATACAAGAGGCTGCTCCTTTACCGCAGCGCTTTTCCGGATTGTTTGCGTTTTACATTCTTCTCTTGCCTATGCTGGGGTTTTTCACGAGCGCTTTTATTGCTGCCAATTCTGCGGATTGGAAGAAATGGGCTTGGATATTGCTCTCTTCTTTTCTGGCATTCTCTATTGTTTTTTCCGTAGTCTATCAGGTGCGCATAATAATCTATATGGGTCTGTTCTCTATTATTCCGCTGGTGGCACTGACTTATTACTCTTGGAACTGGATAGGACAGACATTTCAAAACCGCAAAAAGTTCTGGGCAGAGATTCTTTTAATAGTGGCTCTGGGTCCTTTGACTATAGTAATCCTGCCTGCGTTTTCAGATAACCGCTCTTTTACTCACGGTATGCTTATGTTTGCAGCTCAACGCTCGGAGCGCGCCTGTTATTTCAACTCAAATACAAGAGCTGTTTTGAACGGTTCTCCGTACTCGGATAGAGTCATGAATATTCTGACGCCCATAGACATTGGTCCGGAAGTTTTGTTTTATACCGGTCATTCTACGTATGCTGCTGCGTACCATACTAATGCTCAGGGCAATATATTCGCTAGGAATTTTTTCATAGAAACTGATGCGGATAAAGCAAAAGCTATGCTTAGAGACAAGAACATAGATTTGATTTTATTATGCAGACTCATATCGGGAATGTACCTGCCTGACGATGTGATGAAAGGACCCGGTTACAAAGGTCTGTCAAAGGACGACAAAAATAAGGTGAGTGAAACTATGATAGGAAGACTGCTCGGAGGTCAAAATGTTCCTTCGTGGGCTAAACCGGTTCCTATAGAGAAAGATTCCTATTTTATTTTGTATGAAGTATCCCCTTTCGCTGATTAGTGGCAGAGGAAGTCCCCTTCGCTGGCGAAGGGATGGCACGCCGTAGGCGTGACAGGGTAGTGGTTTTAGAATCTACACACACCATCAGGCGTTATATAATTTAACATTATCAATCCGGCGTTGCCGCCGTGTATTCCTTCGCATGTCCACGTCCAAGTATTTCCTAATTCCACATTTCTTTAAACCAGCCGCGACTTCTTAATAGCTGCCGCTATGAACGCTGTAAATAAAGGATGCGGTTCTAATGGCCGTGATTTCAATTCAGGGTGAAATTGAACTCCGACAAACCAAGGGTGATCTGCGCGCTCTATTATCTCCGGCAAACTGTCATCAGGAGACATTCCGCTGAAAACCAACCCCGCCTGCTCATAGTTTTTTGCATAGTTGGTATTCACTTCATACCGATGCCTGTGCCTTTCATGAATGACTTTCTGTCCGTATGCAGCATACGCCTTAGTCCCTTTTTTAATATTGCTGGGATACGCCCCCAGCCTCATAGTACCGCCTAAATCACCATTAGATTTTCTTATCTCAACCTCGCCGTTCTTAATCCATTCGGTAATGAGGCCTATAACGCAATGTGGGCTTGCTCCGAACTCGCTGGTAGAAGCATCAGGCAGCCCCCCGAGATTGCGCACAGCCTCTATCACGGCAAGCTGCATTCCAAAACATATGCCGAAATACGGTATGTTCTTTTCTCTGGCAAACTTTACAGCCGCTATTTTCCCTTCAGTCCCGCGCTCTCCGAATCCTCCGGGAACTAAAACTCCGTCAACTCCCTGAAGCTGCTGAGACAATAACTCCGGATCCTCATCAAAGTCCGCAGCATCAACCCATTTAATCTTAACCGCCGCCTTATTTGCAATTCCGCCGTGCGCTATCGCCTCTGCCAGAGACTTGTAACTGTCCAGCAAAGAAATGTACTTGCCGACAACAGCTATAGTAACCGTACCCTCAGCCTCTTTTATCCTGGCAACTATATCATGCCACTTGGACAAGTCCGGCTCAGGCGCAGCAGGCAGTTTAAAATAATTTACAACACGCTCATCAATGCCTTGCTCGTGATAGTTTATAGGAATCTGATAAATAATATTGCAATCCAAAGCCTCTATGATGCATTCCGGCTTAACATTGCAGAACAAAGCTATCTTACGTCTTTCATTATCAGGTATCGGGCACTCGGATCTGCATAAAAGCATGTCGGGCTGGATTCCAACAGAAAGCAGCTCCTTCACAGAGTGCTGAGTCGGTTTAGTCTTCAGCTCTCCCGCCATTTTCACAAAAGGCAGCAAAGTAACATGTATGAACATGCACCTGTCAGCCCCCTCTTCATTTCTAAGCTGACGAATAGCCTCAAGAAAAGGCAGGCTTTCTATATCGCCTACTGTTCCGCCGATCTCGCAAATACAGAAATCTTCTTTGTCCAAATCCGCTCTTATGAACTCTTTAATCTCGTCCGTAACATGAGGTATAACCTGCGCAGTGGCTCCAAGGTAGTCGCCATGCCTTTCTTTATTCAAAACGTAAGAATATATCCGCCCTGCAGATACGCTGTCCGTCTTCTTCGCAGATACGCCGGTAAATCTTTCATAATGCCCCAGGTCTAAATCGGTTTCAGCTCCGTCATCTGTAACAAAAACCTCGCCGTGCTGAGTAGGAGACATAGTCCCCGGATCCACATTCAGATAAGGATCCATTTTACGAAGGCGAACTCTGTAGCCCCGCGCCTGCAAAAGAACTCCTAACGCAGAGGAGGCAATACCCTTGCCCAGCGAAGAGACAACACCTCCGGTGATAAAAATAAATTTGGTCTTCAATTTTCCATTTTCCATTTTCCATTTTCCATTCCGCACTATTGTGCAACCGGAACCTCTGGTACTGTAGTTTCTTTTGTATCCTTAGCATCAATCTGTTCAACACTTTCCTCTTCAGGCAGGTCATTGTCTTCAGTCCCCAAATACTTACTGACGCTGTCGATGCTTTCGCTGACCGGAGCCACTCCCTCAATATCAATAGAAGCGGCAATTTTGTCGGCTAGGCTGGAAGGCTGCCCTGACCTGCCCGCCAAGATTCCCAAAGCCAGACTATTCAGAATAAAAACAGTTGCCAGCACTGCAGTAACTCTAGTCAGTATATTCGCAGACCCTTTGGCAGTGAACAGTCCGCCCATAGTACTGCCGCCGCCGCCGACCAGTCCGCCGCCGTCCTGAGAGGTACGCTGAACAAGTACAACAATTACCAACGCAACAGCCAGTATAAGCTGCAACACGAGAAGAACATTTAACATAATAGAATCCTTAAAACACAAAAAAAGAATCTCAGAGTAAAGATATTACTACCCTCCGCACACACAAGCAAATTTATTTATACAGCTTAACATGAGAGGCAAGCAATTCCTTCAGCTTCTCTTCAGTTTCCAGACTAATCTGCTTATCTTTGCGAATCGCTTTTATAATATCGAGGCTGTGTCCTCTGAGTTCGGCAAGCAAAGCGTCTTCGAATTGACGAATATCTTCAACCTTGATGTTATCGAGATATCCCTTAACACCGGAATAAATGACGCAGACCTCTTCCTCGACCGAGAGCGGCGAGTACTGCGGCTGTTTCAATAGTTCAGTCAAGCGCCTGCCTCTTGCCAGCATGTTCTGAGTGGCAGCGTCCAAATCAGAAGCAAACTGAGAGAAAGCTTCCATTTCGCGGTACTGAGCCAGTTCCAGTTTAATAGAGCCTGCGACTTGCTTCATAGCCTTAACCTGAGCTGCAGAACCCACGCGGCTCACAGAAATACCAACGTTAATAGCAGGTCTTACACCTTTATAGAAAAGATTAGTCTCGAGGAATATCTGCCCGTCCGTAATAGAAATAACGTTAGTAGGAATGTAAGCGGATACGTCTCCGGCCTGAGTCTCTATTATAGGCAAAGCAGTCAAAGAGCCGCCGCCCAGTTCGTCATTGAGTTTAGCGGCGCGCTCCAGCAAACGGGAATGCAGATAGAACACGTCTCCGGGATATGCCTCGCGTCCGGGAGGACGGCGCAGGAGCAAAGACACCTGACGATACGCAACAGCCTGTTTGGATAAATCATCATAAACAATCAAAGCGTGCATACCGTTATCGCGGAAATATTCTCCCATAGCGCAGCCCGTATAAGGAGCAATGAACTGCAAAGGCGCAGGCTCGGAAGCACTGGCGGAAACAACAATAGAATATTCCATTGCGCCTTTTTCTTCCAGAGTCTTCACAAGCTGGGCAACAGTAGATCTCTTCTGACCGATAGCAACATATATGCAGTATAACTTCTTAGATTCATCATCGCCTTGGTTGATAGTTTTCTGATTCAAGAAAGTATCTATGGCAATCGCAGTCTTTCCGGTCTGACGGTCTCCGATAATCAGCTCACGCTGCCCGCGACCAATAGGAACCAGAGCATCAAGAGCCTTAATACCTGTCTGCATAGGCTCGGAAACGGATTTTCTGGGAATAATTCCCGGAGCCTTTACCTCGACTCTGCGCATTTCAACGTCCGTCAAAGGACCGCGCCCGTCTATAGGATTTCCGAGACCGTCTACAACGCGTCCCAAAAGTCCTTTTCCTGTAGGCACTTCCACAATCTGACCTGTACGCTTGACAGAATCGCCTTCGGAAACGCTTCTGTCATTACCGAAAATGACTACGCCGACATTGTCTTCTTCAAGATTCAAAGCCATTCCTTTAACGCCGCTGGCAAACTCTACCATTTCGCCGGACTTGACGGCGTTCAGCCCATAAATTCTTGCCACGCCGTCTCCTACGGAAATAACCTGACCTACTTCTACAAGTTCATTTTCAATCCCAAGATCGGCAATCTGCTTTCTCAACACGGAAGAAATTTCAGAAACACGAATATCCATTATTTGCGACTCCTTACAACATTTGAAAACTAATATAAAAAAACCTAATTACACTTACTCTGCTAAAGAACGCTCCATATGCTCCAGATGAGTCTTAACAGAAGCGTCAAACAACTGAGAGCCTATCTGAACAGTCAACCCGCCGAGAATAGAAGCATCTTCCTTTACAACCAATTTCACTTTTCCGCCCAGCACGGACGATAATTTATCAGCGAGTTTCTTGTACTGTTCATCGCTAAGACTTGAAGCAACGCAAACTCTTGCCGAAAACTCTCCGCGCTTGATGTTGAGAGCCTCTGTGAATTTCTGAATAAAAACAGGGATAATATTGAGTCTATGATTTCTTGCTGCTACGAGCAGAAACTTGCGGGTAAGCTCATTAAGTTCAGCCGCAGAAACTATACTGTCGACAATTTTCTCATTACTTTTGCTGTCGAGTCTGGGATCGGAGGCTATAGAGCGGAAATCTGCGCTTTCTTCCCAAAGCACTTTAATCTTGTCAACATCAAGAGCGACTGCATCGACTAAGCCTTCTTTTTCTGCAAGCTCCAGCAAGGCGCCGGCATAGCGGTCTGATAGTATGGCGGTATCACCTTGAATGACAATTGGATCAGCAGCGTTATTTGACATGATAAAATTCTCTCAAAGATTCTCTAAGATTGATATGGAATAGCAAAGCCTAAGCCTATATGCAACCATAGTTATATAAATTGTCTAATTTTTTTGAATAACTGTTCCGCATCGCACTATAACCACCAAGTAACCTCTTGATTTGTAAACAACTCTTCAAAATTGTTTCTAATTGTTGAAATATAGGCTATATATGTGTACACAAACAAGATGTTTAATATAGTTAAGGTGATTGCCATATGTTTTATGCTGATTTTACTTCTCTTGCTCCTCACGAACAAGCAGTCTGGCTTGACGAGGTGAAAGATTCTCTGTCCGGTACCACTATGTCTAAAAATAAAGAAGACATAGTCGTAAGTTATACTTCTCTGCCTTTTTATAAAGATTTCAAATTATACTCTGTCTCTGATAACTCAAAGCCTGCGCCGAACACTTGGTACATGCTGTATAGTCCCGGCGGCAGTGCTTTTCTTATGGATTGGACTAACGAGCCTATATACAAAGTCAACGAAATAGCTCCTATAATACTGAATAAAACAACGGCTCTTTCTTACACCAAATTCTTTTTCCACTTTGTGCGCGGCAAACTGGGGCGTTTCATAATCGTAGAAAAACCTTCGGAGGTAAGATGGCTTCCAGAGGCGGGGCAAGAAGAAAAAGACGCTGCTAAGGAGCATATTATACCTCTGACATATAAAGGCATTGCCAGAGATAATTTTATGACTCTAAGAGCGTCCGTAGTATTCAAGAACGCTATATTCCATACCGATGTGAAAATAGCTCTGTTTAATACGGAATCTGTTAATTCGGAAACAAGAGAAGCAGAGCATTTCTCGATAGGTCAAATGAAGCTGGTGAATGAAGATTTGCTGCTTGAGGACATTAAGGTTGTAGTAGACGAACCGCCGACTGAATTCGGCTGATGAAACCCTCCGCGCGCATACAGGCTGCCATAGAACTATTGCTGGAAATAGAGGATTCCGCATACCCGATGGACTCTGTGGTGCAGAAGTATTTCCGCGCAAGACGATTCATAGGCAGCAACGACAGAACCGACATATCAAACAGAGTGTACTCGATATTAAGAAACAAAGCAAAGCTGGGGTGGCAGCTGGAAAGAAACTACTGTCAGGTTACTGCAAGAAATTACGTACTGGGCTGGCTTTTGCTGGGAGAAGGAAAATCCAAAACAGAAATAGATGAATTATTTGACGGAGAGAAATTTTCTCCTGAAAGAATCACAAAAGAAGAAAATGAAATAGTTGATAGCCTTACAGCGCATACCTTAGAACACCCGCACATGCCGGAGGAAATAACAACCGAGTGCCCTAAATCCTGTTATGCGTCATTGAAGGCAAAATTCAACGATAGATTCCAAGAAGAAATGCTGGCAATGCAGGGGCCTGCTCCGCTGGATATAAGAGTCAACACAGTAAAAACAAACCGCGAAAAAGTGCTGTCATTTTTACATGAGAACAATATAAAAGCAGAGCCGTGTAAATTGTCTCCTTATGGGATACGTATAAATCAGAAAGTGAATTTGAATAATCTGAAACCGCTTAAAGACGGAAGCATAGAAGTACAAGACGAAGGTTCTCAGCTTATAGCAATGCTGGTGAAGCCGGCTCCCAGCGACAGGGTCATAGATTTTTGCGCAGGAGCCGGAGGAAAGACTTTGGCACTGGCAGCAATGATGAATAACAAAGGCAAAATATATGCGTGCGATACTAATGCAACGAGACTGAAAAAAGGTGCGGAAAGGTTTCGTAAAGCAGGCTTTCACAATATAGAAACAAAAGTACTGACAAGCGGGCATGATGAATGGATAAAGAAGCACGAAAAGAGTTTTGACAAAGTACTCGTAGATGCGCCGTGCTCCGGGACTGGAACGTGGAGGCGGAACCCTGACAGCCGCTGGAAACCGCTGGGGCTGGAAAAGCTGGTACAGCAGCAGTACAACATTCTTAGCAGTGCCTCTCGGCTTGTGAAAAACAAAGGACAGCTTGTATACGCAACGTGTTCGCTGCTTAAAGAAGAGAACGAGCAGCAGATAAACAGGTTTCTTAAAGAGCATAAGGATTTTGAGCCAATACCGTGCGGCATAAAGGGAGAACCTTATCTTTCTTTGTCTCCGGCACAAAACAACACTGACGGCTTCTTCGCAGCAGTTTTAGAAAAAAGTGCCCGGAATTCTGGTATCTGAAGACTAACTCATTGATTTTACAAGATTGTTTAAGATTGTTTTCAGGTTACAGACTTGCTATATTCTTACGGAATACGAGCAGGATTAAAAACATGAATTTCCGTTTGAAAAATCGCCATAGAATCTTTGAAGGCAAGGCTAAGGTTTTGTTCGAGGGGCCGGAGCCGGGCACCCTTATTCAATATTTCAAAGATGATGCGGTAGACGACAATAAAAAAGGTACTATACTCGGAAAAGGAGTTCTGAACAACAGGATATCCGAGTATCTTATGACTAAACTTGAAGACATCGGAGTTCCTACTCACTTCGTGAAACGCCTTAACATGCGCGAACAACTGGTTAAACAGGTTGAGATAATTCCTGTCGACATCGTAGTTCGCAACGTAGTGGCAGGAAGCCTTGCTTCTCGTCTTGGAATGGAAGAAGGGACATCTCTTCCCCGTTCTGTTGTAGAGTTTTACTATAACAAGGAAGAGCTGGGCAGTCCTATGGTTTCCGATGAACACATTACTGCTTTCGGGTGGGCTACTCCTCAGGAACTGGACGAGGTTATGTCTCTGTCATTAAGAATTAATGACTATTTGTCAGGACTGTTTCTTGGAACAGGGCTTCGTCTCATAGACTTCAGGCTGAAGTTCGGCAGGCTATGGGACAATGACGATGTTCGGATAGTGTTGGCCGATGAGATTAGCCCGGACAAAAGCAGGCTATGGGACGTAAAGACCAACGAGAAGTTTGATAAAGACAGGTTCCGCCGCGGTCTCGGCAATGTGGAGGAAGCATACAGGGAGGTTGCTAGGAGACTGGGGATTCTTAATGAAAATGCGAAATTGGAGGTTTCATGAAAGTACGGGTAGACGTTATGCTTAAAGCAGGTGTTTTGGATCCTCAGGGCAAGGCAGTGGAACATGCTTTGGCCGGTCTGGGCTTCAAAGGCGTAAGCAATGTGCGTATAGGAAAGACTATACAGTTCGAAGCCGCCGGCAATGACGAGGCAAAGATAAAATCCGAAGTAACTCAGATGGCGGAAAAGCTGCTTGCAAACACTGTTATTGAAGACTACAAGATTACTATTAATTAGGAATTAGGGGTTAGGAATGAAGAATGAGGAGTGAGATTTCCTAATTCCTAATTGGAGAACAAATGCCTGTAATTATACCTAAACACCAAGCAAATCAGCGCGCTATGTTCCGCGATGTGCGTCCGCTGTCGCAGCGCTTTGCGTCTTGGGTTGTTAAGCCGGATATAATAGGCATTATAGCTATGGCTTCTGTAGTAGCGTTGTTCATGGCTCCTCCCGTTATATTATCAATTGCAGATATTTTAACTGTTCCTTTCTTCTTTTTCTTCAGATGGGCGCTTAAACACCCTTTCAGGCTGCCGCTCAAAATTCCAAAATATGCCAATATGCCGGACCCTAATAACTCTCCTCCGGGAAAAACCAGCGCAGGCTGGTCGGACGGCATTCTTTTCATCGGCAATGTCAGGGATAAAGATGACGACTTTTTTAATTATGAACTCTGGCTGACTAATACAGATGCGAGAACTCATATCCTCTATTTGGGAACTACCGGCTCCGGTAAGACTGAGGGACTAAAATCTCTTGTTACCAATGCTCTGTGCTGGGGCTCGGGCTTCGCCTACACTGACGGTAAGGCTGATACTGATTTGTGGGCTTCTTTGTACTCTCTGGCAAGACGTTTCGGGCGTGATGACGATATGCTCGTCCTGAATTATATGACAGGCAACTCTGATGACGGTTCTACGTCTAATTCCATGAATCCTTTTGCCAACGGTTCCGCCTCTTATCTGGCTAACCTTGTAGTCAATCTTATGCCTGATGCGGGCGGCGATAACGCTATGTGGAAAGAGCGCGCAGTCGCCTTGATGTTTGCGCTGATGCCTGCTCTTACATTCAAAAGAGATAAACAGGGTATGCTTTTGGACGTAGGCGTTGTCAGAGATCACCTTGAACTGAAGCCTATTATTCAATTGTCCAGAGACAAGACTCTGCCGGACAGAATCCTTCACGGACTTGAGGGATATCTTAATACACTCCCGGGTTACGTTGCGGAAGCATTTGACGATGACGGCAACGAGCGTCCGCCTTCACCGGACCAGCCGATGTACGACCTGCAGGTAGCAAGACAGCAGCACGGGTATTTATCCATGCAGTTCACAAGGGCCATGCAGTCTTTGGCGGACGAGTACGGGTATATATTTAAAGCACAGCTTGCGGATATTGATGTTTTGGACGTTGTGCTGAACAGGCGCATATTGGCGGTGCTTATACCTGCGCTGGAAAAATCCAGCGATGAAGCTGCCAACTTAGGAAAGATTGTAGCGGGCTGTTTGAAAGGAATGATGGGAGCAACGCTTGGAAATACGGTTGAAGGAAGCTGGGAAATGACTATAGGCAACAAGCAAACCCGGTCTGCTTCTTCGTTTATGACTGTGTTTGACGAGGTCGGTTATTATACTGCGTCAGGTATGGCCGTTATGGCGGCGCAGGCGCGTTCTTTAGGGTTTTCTTTAGTGTTTGCCTCTCAGGATTTGCCGTCTATGGAAAAGCGTGTGAAACAGGAAGCTAAATCTATCGCAGGAAACTGTAACTTGAAAATATTCGGACGCATAGAGGATCCTACGGACACCAAGACGTTCGTTGAAAACCACGGCGGAACTTCATGGGTTATAGAAACAGGAGGATTTTCCGCACCTACAAACACAATCAGCAGCCTGTTTACGTCTATGCCGTTTCAGGATAACAGATCCAGCGGTGCGCTCCTCTCGCGCCAGCGTGTTGCATACGATCACCTGCGCGGTCAGACCGAAGGACAGGCGCATGTTCTGATGGGAGACTGGGCATATCAGGTGCAGATGTTTTATGCTGTTCCGGAAAGAGCCAGAGCTTTGCGGGTACACCGTATGCTGCCGGTACCCGGAACGTCCAAGTCGTCCGAGACGCGCGACAGAGTTATGACGGAACTCATAGAGAAGCTGGGGGATTCGGGTTGGACAGCAGCCACTGCATTGCCTACGGCAAAGCCGCTGCCTGAGATTACGGCTATAGCGAACGTGCTGAAGAATGCTGATAAGACAGGCTGCGAGCTGGGAGTTTTGTGTGTTGCCTCCGGAACAGGGTTAGCTAAGAAGCCGGCGGCCGGTGATTCTCAAGAAAGCAGGAAACCGGTTAAGTCCGGCTTTACGGATTACTCTGAAGAAGATGAAATGGACGCAACGCCGGTGGCGGTTGCCAGAAGCAATGGTGAAGCGGCTGAAGAAGATTATTACGATGAAGGCTTTGATGATGAGGATACGGAATTTTACGGATTTGATTCTGATGACGACTTGCTGATGCCGTCTATGGGCAAGGGAATAGTGATAGACTGGAACGCAGTGAAGCTGAGTGAAGACGCGGAGATTTTAGTATCCAGCGCAGCGAGTTCATTGAACGCGGGTCTTCGCGGCACCCTTGCCAGTGAGGAATTAGGAATTAATAAATAAGAATGCAGAAATAATTTTATTTCTTATTTCTGCATTCTGCATTATTATTTCTGCATTCTTAACTCCACACTAATCAAGAGGTTTCATCATGAACTATCGTTCCTTTTTCATGCTTGCTTTTGCTGCTGTTCTTTTCTTCGCTCCGGATGCCAACGCTAACCCCTCCTCCCAATGCTGCGACAGGAACGATGACACTGTTTCGTTTTCTTTATCCGCCGAAGACTGGGTGACCACAAAAACCGCTCTGGTTAACGTAAACGTGAATGCTTCCGTAAAGGCTCTGGACGCGACTAATGTCAGGTCAGAGATGCTGAAATCCGTAAACAGGCTTGTGAAAGCAGACTGGAGATTAACTGCATTCAACAGATCTCAGGACGCTTCCGGACTCGAGAGCTGGAGCGTGTCTTTCGAGGCCAGAGTGCCGGAGAATGCTCTGGACGGGCTTCAGGACGCTGCTAAAAAAGCCAGCAAAGCAGGAATGGCTATACGCATTGCAAGCATAAATTTTGTTCCGGCTGCTGAAGAAATAGAGGCTGTCCAGTCTTTGCTTAGAGAGAAAATTTTCAAACAGGCTGTAGAACAGTTGGATATTATCAACAAAAATATTCCTTCTAGGAAGTTCCGCATTGCCAGCATTTCGTTTGCAGGAGCGAGTCCGGCTTCTTTTACAAGAATGCAGCCAATGAACCCTAGGGTGATGATGGCTAATGCTGATTTTGCTGAAAGTATGCTTGCAGGCGGAGGAGAACAGGCAATGTCTCAGAAGCTGTCCCTGACAGCGCAAGTTGTGTTTGCAACCTCTCCTTGAGAAAGTGTGGAGTGTTGAGAATGGAGTTGAGGCCCCCCTTCTGTCATTCCCGCGCAGGCGGGAACAGGGCAAGCCTGCTGTATGCGGCAAGTTGATTAGTGCAGCCAATACACCATTTCAATTTACCTAACTTCACATTCCTAATTTCTAATTTCACATTAAACATACCCTGCTTTAGAAACAATGTCTAATGCAGTGTCTACTTTTTCGCAGACAGCTGTTGATGCCGGACACAAAGGAAGGCGGAGTTCGTTCTTACACTTGCCGATCTTAGACACTGCGTATTTTATCGGTATGGGATTAGGCTCGGAAAAAAGAGCCTTATGCAGAGGCGCAAGAATAAGATTCAGATTGGCGAACTTTTCAATATCCTTATCAACCCAAGCATCGTAAACAGCTCTCATAGCGCGCGGAACCACATTAGAAGTAACAAGAATGCCGCCGTCTCCTCCCTGAGCCAGAAAAGCACCGAAAGTACCGTTTTCACCGGAAAGCAGGCTGAAATTGCTGCCGCAAACCCCTCTGGTCAAAACAGGAAGCCCAAGATCAGCAGTAGCATCTTTCACGCCCACGATATTAGGCACCCTAGACAAAGCAGCCATAGTGTGAATATCAATATCAACGCCGCAGCGTCCGGGAACATTATAAACTACTACAGGAAAATTGCAAAACTTAGCAACAGCCTCAAAATGCAGTTTCAAGCCCTGTTGAGTAGGTTTATTATAGTATGGAGCCACGACCAAAGCTGCGTCAGCACCCAGCTCTTTGGCAAGCAAAGTAGTCTCTATAGTCTTCTGAGTAGAGTTGGAACCTGTGCCGGCGATTACAGGCACTCGCTTTGCAGCTACGGAAACAGTAATGGAAAGGAGGCGTTTATACTCTTCGTCAGAAAGAGTCGGAGCCTCGCCCGTAGTGCCTGCTGCGACTATGCCGTGCACTCCCTCTTGTATCTGCCAGTCTATGAACTGAGAGAGAGCCGCTTCGTCGAGATGCCCGCCAGAGAAAGGAGTAACAATAGCAGTATAAACGCCCTTGAACATAAAATGCCTGATGAAGTAAAAACTACAGAAAAACAGCCGGGAAGAAACTCTGCGGCAAAGGCCTTTTTTTAGGCAGCTTCCAGTCCTTGCAGGATAGCATCGAGAGTAGTTTCCAGCTCACGATTGCGGAGTTCTTGGATTTCCGAAGAGACGTTCTGAGAAATCAAAGCTATTTCAGCAGAGAGAGCTTGGTTGCGTTTCTTCTGAGCGAATTGAAGAAAATCAGAAATACCTAAAGTATCAGCACTCATAGCAGCCTCCTTTTAACTAATAGTTGAGAAAATAACCAGAACAATACAGTTAACAACATATATACCATATTTTTCGTCATTAATAAAGAAGAAAAGGAAATTTAACTCAATAAAAAGGAAAATTAACGGATATGGGGTGATTTGTTAAAATATTACAATAAGTTAATTGATTCTTATTCTTTCTTTAAATCTCTGGAAACTTCCGGGGAATGCAGTATTTGCTCGATTTTATTAGCCTCATCAAAGCTGTTGTCCGGAAAAAACCGGATTACAGGCACGAATTTAAGAGATACGGCCTTAGCCAGCGAGAACCGAAAAAAGCCTATATTATCATTCATAGCCTCGACTATTTCGTGCAGTTTTTTGCCGCCCAGAGGAATGATAAAAATGCTGGCATTTTTGAGATCCGGGCTGATGCGCACCTCACTGACAGTGATAGGAGTACTGCGGAATTCCGGAGGCAAAGGAGCATCTCCTCTAAGAAGAATAGAAGAAATAGCATGTTTAATCTCTTCACCGACTCTGAGCTGCCGCTGTGTGCGCATAATATCCTCGCTTAAAAATAAAGCAGTCTGGCACATTTCAAACAAATAATACAACAAATATATTGCACATATAGTAATATGGTTTTATATTCGTGCAACTTTTGATTACCGTGTATAATAAGAGCAAGACTGGGGCGTAGCCAAGCGGTAAGGCAGTGGATTTTGATTCCACCATTCGGAGGTTCGATCCCTCCCGCCCCAACCAACACACAGTTTCGTGATGTTCGTGTACGTTCACCGATATTCACAAAACCCTTGCAAATAAAGCCTCAAATCTGTTATTATCATCCGCAGAAGTTTTTCTATGTTCGCCTATACCCAAAAATTCTGGGGGCAATACAGGGGGCATATACAAGGTACTGGGGGCATCTATGAAGCTGACTGACAAATCTTGCAAAGCTGCAAAGACAAAGAAAAAGTCTTATAAACTAGCTGATGGCGGCGGTTTGTACTTAGAGGTAATGCCTAACGGCTCAAAATATTGGCGCATGAAATACCGTTATCTAGGCAAAGAAAAACGTCTTGCGTTTGGCGTATATCCGCTAATATCATTGTTGGAAGCCAGAGAAAAACGAGATAAAGCGAAAAAACTTTTGATTAATGGAACAGACCCGCAAGAGTTCCGCCAAGAAGAAAAACAGAACAAAGTCCGCAATGCACAGAATACCTTTCAAGTTATTGCGCTTGAATGGCTTGAGAATCAGAAAGAACGCTGGACTGCCGGATACGCTGCAAAAATAATCCGCACCCTTGAGATGAATATTTTCCCATTTATCGGCACAAAGCCTATTGCCAACATAGAAGCTCCTGCCCTGCTGGATGTTTTGCGCAAGGTAGAAAAGCGTGGCGCACTAGAAATAGCAGGGCGCACACTTCAGATATGCGGTTCAGTATTCCGTTACGGCATACAAACAGGGCGTTGCAGCCGTGATCCTGCTCACGACTTACGGGGCGCATTAAAAACCCGCAAGACAACGCACTTTGCTTCTTTGGATATTAAAGACATACCGGAGTTTCTGCAGGCGTTAGAGCGCAACAGTGCAAGATTATACGACCGCACCCGCAGAGCTATTCGGTTGTCGTTATTGACATTTACCCGCCCCGGCGAACTCCGGCAAGCTCGTTGGGAGGAAATAGACCTTAAATCCAAACAATGGACAATCCCGGCAGAACGAATGAAAATGAAACGAGCGCACATTGTACCCCTTTGTCGTCAAGCACTCAAGATACTTGACGAACAGCGTGATGAAACAGGTATGTTAAAAACACCGTGGGTTTTCCCGTCACAAGTCAGCCCGATGAAGCCTATGAGCGATGGCACTGTTAATGTGGCTCTTAAAAGACTTGGTTACCATGAACGTATGACCGCCCACGGCTTCCGTGCCCTAGCCAGAACCACTATACGAGAAAAGCTAGACTACGCCCCTGACATCATAGAAGCCCAACTTGCCCACAAAGCCCCGGGACCTCTAGGCGAAGCCTACGACCGCGCCCAATTCATCAAACAATGCCACAAAATGATGCAGGAATGGGCGGATTATTTGGATAGCATAACATAAGGTAGGTCTTCAATTCCTTAAAAAATTGTTACCAAAATTAGACATGCTAAAGAAATAAAAAAGGATTCCTCTATTAATAAAAATTGAGGACATCACAGGCTCTGTTAAAAAACATCACATAATTTCAGAATGTTACAGAAACCAGACGGAACGATTTTTCTTTCGCTACACGTTATTTTAACCTTAATATCATACAATTGTAATTATATACTAAAGCATAAGGCTAGGAGTCTTTTTTATGATTATGTAAATGAAAGTAAAAAAATGTGATACAATAGTATATATTAAGATTGGGAGAAAATAGATGGTGAACATTTCAGATATAATTGCTGACCGGGAACAAAATCGAGAATATTATAATAAAATCGAGCTGGAATATACATTCCGTTTGGCGAATGGAACAGGGCAAGAGCAGGAAGCGGAATCTTTTCAGAAATATTGTCAAGGTATTGCTGAAAAAATAATGGGTGCAAAGCATGACTTTGAAAATGAGCCTGTCCGCTTTACTGTATCGGATACAAAGGAGGAGGTGAATGCTGCTTATATCCTACCAGGAGAATGGTCTCCAACACATCAGATTGTAATAACAACAGGATTGCTTGAGAGACTAGAAACGGAAGATGAACTCGCCTTTGTTCTGGGGCATGAACTAGCTCATTTAGATTATTACAAAAAATTTGGAACAACTCGTCCAAGCAAAGGGGAAGAAGCTTACGCAGATATTTTTGCTATTTACTCAATGGAGTCTGCTAAATATGACCCCAAAGTAGCTCTGTCTTTCCGAGAGAAATTTACACCAAATCCATCAGAAGATAACGAAGCGACGATTTTCGCCATTCTCGATGAACATCTCCTGAAAAGGAATAACTTGGGTATTATTAAAGGCGCGCTAACAGATCTTAATCGAAAACATAATATTGATGCCATGCAGCCGACTCCAATCAATAAGGAAATGATTAAATCATTCACGTCGCTTTCGCATACAACATTTATTGATGGAGCAAAGACAAAAACGAGGCAAGAACTGTATGATTATCTTTACGATCATCAAGGTCTGATTTTCTTCATGGATAAGGTAGAAGAAGATGTTGTCTCATATCTTAATGCACAAAATCTTGAAACAGATAAAGACAAGGACGGATATACAGACTTTCTGAAACGTTTTATGCAGCCTTTTTCAGATAGCAAAGATCAATTTGGTAAAACAGATCCATTTGGTGAAGAGGAATGGAGAAAGTTTAAGTTTGTTCTAAAGTTAAACGAAGAATACTTAGAACAAATTAATATTCAAGAAATATCTGCTTTCAAAGAGATTGCAAAAGATATGACACGTTTCATGGAGGCGGAAACGTATGAACAAGCTGTTCAAGCGGCGTTTGATTTATTTCAGAATGGTAGAGCAATCGGAATAGCTGCAGCCCGCGAGGATTTTATGGATTTACCGTTCTGGAAAGCTGCAACCAGAGAGGTTTTAAGTAATTTAAATTGGTGGAAATTCAGGCATTCTTTTCCTGCTTTTGAAGCACCTTGTCCGACAGCAATTGAAACGGCAACCGAGACTGTTCCGTGGCAGAAATACATAGATTGGATGAAAAAACATGATAATGATAATTTTGCTATAAATTCTGATGGAGATCTGGTGGAAAGGGACTCAAGCCAAGCCTTTGATTTGAGTCCGAATGGTTTATTCGTATTGAGACCGAATGATTTAATCGTAAGAGCACTTTATATTTTTCACATCAAAGACTATCGTCTTCAACGGTACAAGCATTGGTACGATTCTATCTATGATACGTTGAACAGTATTACAGAGCCATTTTATATGTCTGAAGGTAAGCGTGTGGATTTTATGCTTTCTTATGATGCATTTGATGATTATGATGAACCTGGTAAGTATGCTATCACACACGATGGCCGGGCGTTTTCTTTTGATGACAAAGATACTAAGAAATGTAAGAGATATAAGATTTATTGTAAGACTTATGGCAACAAAGAATATAAAATGTATTCAGAGGCTTTCCAAGAATATATGAATAATCGGAATCCGAGGATAAAAGAGTGTATTGAACAACCAATTGACTTTGATAGACTTTCGTCTAATGCTAGTGAGCTTAAAACTTACCTTGATAAGCTTTCTTTTATAAAATCATATACCGTTCCGAAAGAATGGGACGCATTATCCCCAGGTTATCATCATCCGATTCTGAACGGTATACATTTTGATAAGCGGAATTTTGATTATGATTTAGAGTTAGATATTGATGATGCCTTGGCGGAGTTATATAAACGTGGACATCATAGCTACCAAGATGAATTCGAAGACAAAATGCTTTTTCACCATATTGCAAGTGTGTTACCAATAATCAAAAAATTTTCAAATGATGAAAAAAGACAGTTTGTAGATACTTTGGTGGAAATTTTCTCTCATCGGACGACGCCTATACAGAAACTAATATTGGCTCCGCTTCTCGCAGAGACCGGCATCAAAGAAATTCTCATCCCAGAGATAAAACTTACAATTTTGCATAAGGTTATAGAATCCTCAGTAGTGGATGAAACCATCAGTAATACGGCTAAAGCCATCAGTAATTTTATTGGAATTTCTTCAGCTGATACAGAAACAACTGAAGCTAGTGGCAAAGAGCAGGCTCCTTTTGTTGCCTTGCAATCCAATATTGCAAAAATGGAGCAGTTTTATGAGGACAATATTTGGGACAATTCTATCGATTCCCCCCGTATACACAACGTATTCTATGTATCCTATATGGATGGAGATTCTTCTAGGTTATCGTTTGATAAGCAAAAAGAACAAGACCTTCCTTATGCAAAAGCAGCATTGATATTAGACTACATGACAAGAAAAGAAGATCATACCTTCGATTTGTCAAAACTGGAAGGTTTGGGTGGGGCATATTTGGCGACTTATAAATTTCGTGCGAAGGGTTCTCGGCAAATACTGGCTCCTTTTGTTGAGAATGAAGCAAACTGGCCAACAGACCTTGATAAACAAATTTCCGTCTATAGCTTCTTAAAAAATAACAGTCTTTTTCCTTCTGATAGGGCGTTCCAAAAAGAAAAAACAGAAGATATTTTGCTTAGGATTGCTCAACTTCCTAAGGATGAGCAAAAAGTTGAATGTCTTCAAAAGCTGCTCGTTAAAAAGGAACGGATTCCTGATCCTGATCTTCGCTCTTGCGCAATTGATATGTATACGGGTGTCGTAGCAAAAATTTTGGGAGAAGACGATCAAACACCCGAGTACCTGCAAGATGTAGAAAAATATATCGAACCGCTTCGGCATGTCGACCTTGGTGCAGAAGCCAAAAAGGAACAAGGATTATATGCTGACGATGATCTCGAGATTGCCCGTAAATTGTCTGATAAAATTCTCTCTCAAGAGAAAGTTTCCCAATACCTGAAGCCAGATTTATCTTTAACAAAAGAAGATATGAAGGATTCTTTAGTCTTAGGTCGGATAGTAGAATCCATTACCACAGTATTGGATAGAAACCCAGAGGCCGCAAAACGAACAATTGATTTTCTCATCAACCCTAATGATCCTGAAAATCCTAAAAATGCAGCTGGTTATTTGGATTTTTTACAAGAGAGCTTAGACCGGATCCATGGTGAGCAATTTAACCAGCAATTTAAACAGGAATGTACACCGGAAGACATGGTTCTTCTGCATGATAACTATTGGGCTGCGTCTACGGAAATAAGAGCGGGCTTCATGGCACGCATCTTAGAGTCGACAACGAAGGAAGAAGGAACACAAGCCTGGGAACAAATTTTTGATTTTGTAATGGATCGTATGCTCGATCCGAATTCATCGGATATAGATGATATAAAGATTATTTTGCACAGCTATATTGCCTCGAAAGCAGAGTATGAGCGAGAATTCATTTTGGCTGGAATGCTGACCGCTGCACAGAAAACAGACGAACACGCAATTCCAAGAGGTGTTGCGCTTCGCAAATTCCTTGAAGGCATGGGACCTGCCGAGATCAAACTTGGGCAGGCAATCGGCTCTTACCCCGATACGCCCGAGGACATTAAAAAGGAGATGCAAGAACTAAAATCTTCTGCCAAGCCTCCTGCGCGTTGGGAAATTTTTGAGTGGATGGAGAAAGAAATGCCGGAGGGATATCGAAAGGGTATAGCGAAACTTGGAGAGCTTCTTGGTTCCGCTTCCTATTTTGCCGCCTGCCGTATTCACAAAACAAATGGTGAAACCGCCGTAGTCGGTCTTTTGAGACCGGAGGCTCAAATTTTGAGAAGGGGGGTTGTGCCTAAAGATCAGGAGGCTGGGAAGATTGGGTTTGACGCTCTGCTTGCAACAGCGGAAAAGCTCGAACAGCATGAAGAAAAATATAAAGATCTTGCTAAGGTAATGAAACAGCTTATTGGACAAGTGCTCCGCTCATCGGACAATGAACTTAATATGAAGATAGGATCTGAACAGGCTGACCTGGCGCATGAGAAAATTTATGGGGGAAAGACGGCTATGGTCGATGAATATACATTTACATTCCATTCAGCATCATGGAATTGCTATGGGGAAAACTTCAAGGAAATGAAGGAAGTAAAGGGTGTTCACTTCAATGACTTGCCGGAAGCATCGGAGGAAGATAAAAAGTATAGAATTGCTGTTGCAAAGGCTTATCTGACGTTGGAATTAGGTAATATGCTCTCAGGAAACATAATGGATCATGACCGGCACGGCGCCCAACTTAAGATTGATAAAGCAACAGACACAATCGGTATATTTGATAACGGTGCTTTGTCTATAAAACCTCCGACAAAGGAAGACAAAATTGCTCTTGGAAAAGTATTGGGAACAGTTTATGACGCTGCCATAAATAAACAAGATTTAATGAAGGCTTTTGAAAAGGAAATCGGGGAATTAAGCAACCAGAATAAGTTACCTGATTATCTTTTGGAAACACAAAAAGCCTTGCTGGCTTTACAGGATTTTATGAAAGCCGTTCCAAGTGAACAGCTTAGTGATGTTATAGTGTCCGCATTAAGGGACTATCAAGCCGATCAGGATATTGTGGATGGTTTTGCTCAGACGACAAAAAAGTGTCAATCTGTACAAGATAAATTCGAAATATTAAACAGGTCGTCTCTATTGAAAAACTTACTCATAAGAACTAGTGTCCATATAATCCATGGTATGCCTGAAAAGAGAGAAAAAGCCTACTTTATAGAAAAAATAGAAAAACCAGAACAATCAAAGAAAGAGTTTGTTGCTAGTATCATACAAGCTGCTTCCGGGTTAACCGAAAGAATATTGTCTGAAGTACACAGGCACGGAAGTGTCAACAATAGATCCTATAATAGGACATTTACATGTTAGTGAGAGAGGTAATTCATAGAGTATAATTATATACTCTGAGGTAAAAGAGAAAACAATGCGCCTGTTTCTCTTTATGTTCATAAAGGATACTATCAACTATATTTTTGAATGATGTAAGAACAAAAATTATTAACCATACCAGCACTTTTTAACCATAAACACACTGTGTTTAGCATATTCTGTGGTGCTATATGTAAAATATCATACCCTATGCACGCAATAGAAAGAATTTTCATTCAATATGAATATTTTACTTGACAAATAGAAATTCCGTGCTATAGGTAAAGTATAGTCAGAGAAATAGTCGGTGCTGTTTAATCCAACCAACTACGGAGAAGCACAATGAACAAGTTTCAAGAAAATACTAAAAATCCGAAAATTTTAAAACCATCCGCAAAGGACTCGGGCATTTGGCTTTCGCTTTGCACTCTGCGGCGATAGAGGTAACTGAAACTCCGAACTTTATTGCAAAGTTAGAAGATTAAGAACTAAGAAAAAATAAGAAACCAAAAGGCTTTCTAGGTATTAACCGGAAAGCCTTTTTTATTTCCAAAAATAAAATTGGAGAACCAATATGTCAAAATACGATGTGCTTTCGCTTGAACATAAGCAGTTCAGGCAGGCTGCAAAAGAGCTATGCAGTGAAACAAAAAATGTCGGACAAAACGATACAAAAAATTTTAAAAGCTGCGCGCAAGTTGAGAGTTCGGTGAAACCTCAGGTTGCACCTGTGGTTTCACCTACCTCTGCGGGGAGTTTCCCCAGACCTCTTTCTAACCATTCTTACGGACTGAAACTTCGTGACGGAGAACTCGACATCATTCGAGGTAAAGCTCAAGAACTGAATATGAGCGTCAACGCTTATATCCGTGCTTCTGTCTTAGGCGCAGGATATGTGTCTGCTATTGACCCAACCAAACACCAGCTTTTGATTAACATTCAACGAGAGCTAAACAAGCAAGGAACAAACCTAAAC
>Ga0123353_10000119_pt1 | contig 93234 bp, 73 predicted proteins | sample TergutLab28metaG_3_FD_92763 | JGI IMG/M metagenome (GOLD analysis project Ga0123353, IMG submission 92763) | Labiotermes labralis P3 segment gut microbial communities from Petit-Saut dam, French Guiana - Lab288 P3 | ecosystem: Host-associated > Arthropoda: Insects > Digestive system > Gut ...
ATTGCTCAAGTTCATCGGGTGTTCAGTATCGTTATGAACACCCGACATGGTCGGAGTGCGGGGACTTGAACCCCGGGCCTCTTGACCCCCAGTCAAGCACGCTACCAACTGCGCCACACCCCGATGTAATTTTCTGTATTTGCAATGGTTTTCAGGTTTTATAGTTGTTTACACTTTGATTTTGCGTGCTTGACCATTGCTTTTACAGTGCTTGAAAAGTATATCTGATTACTATATATTATGCAAGTAATATCTTTTCCCTAAAGTTCGAATGATATTATATTTACCTGATAGGAAGAAATGGAGTTCATTATGAATAATTACGAGAGTTTCTATGAGCAGTTAATGGAATACGCGAATAATATGCATATAATTGACACGCATGAGCACTTGAATCCTCACAAGAATTATATTGGTGATGAGCCTGATGTTATACGCGATTATTTTAGTCATTATATAACCAGTGACTTACAATCCGCAGGTATGAGTACACTGGAAATTGACAAAATCTATGATACCGGTGCCGGTTTGATTGAACGCTTTTCATTGCTTGAACCTTGGCTCGATCAGGTTAAGAATACATCATATTTCAGGTCATTGGAAATAAGTGCCGAAAAAATACATGATGTAAATGAGATTTCACGCAACACAATCGAAGAATTAAATGAGAGGTTCAAAAAAGTAGCAAGTAAAGACGATTACGGCAGATATATAATGAAAGACTTATGTAATATCGAAGTTTCAATCAATGACAACTGGGCAGATGATATGCGTGCATCCACAACAGAACTGTTTGTGCCTGCGTGGCAGCCTGTTGCTTTTTTAAACTATAATGACAATGAGGCTGTCGCAAATATGAGAGATCCTCAATTAGAAATTGAAAAGATGACGCTAAAAGAGTATTGCGAGTATTACAGACAATACTTCCTGAAGCAGAAATCCGACGGCGCAAAGGCACTCAAATTCCCTGTTGCGTATTGGCGTTCACTGTATTTTGAAGATGTTTGTTATGATGAAGCCGTAAAAATATTTGACAAAACAAAAAAGACAAGCGATTTCTTCCCGAAGAAGCTGCAAGATTATATTATGCATTTTATATTGCAAACAGCGATGGACAACGAAATGGCAGTGCAAATCCACACAGGTATTCAGGAAGGGATGGGTCATAACCTCGAGGACAGTAATCCTATGTTGCTCGGAAATCTGTTTAAAAAGTATCCGAAGCTGGTCTTCGATTTATTCCACACAGGTTATCCGTACGAGAGAGAACTGACCGTACTCGTTAAATACCACGCAAATGTATATGTTGACTTTTGCTGGTCACACTTGATTTCCCCTTTTGCCGCAAAAAATGCATTCTATGAAATGCTCGATGTCATTCCATACACAAAGATATTTGGTTTCGGCGGCGACTATGTATTCTTCGACGGTGTAGTAGGACATCTGACCCTGGCAAAACAAAATGTCTGCACAGTTCTATCGCAAAAAGTCACTAATAAAGAATGTGGTATTGAACTTGCAAAAAATGTTTTACAGGCTGTTTTTTATGACAATGCAAAAAGAGTGTTTAATCTGTAGTTAAAAATGCAAGTAATTCTAACGGTAGGAAGACATGGGCAAGACATGGGGACGGTTCATCTGTCTTGTAAAATAGGCATCAAAAAAATATGTTGACAAACAAAAACAATTCAGCTATACTACATCACATAAGTAATGTAGTATAGCTGAGGGTTTTGCATGAAAATAAGCTTTGACAGTTTAAAGCCTGTTTATATCCAGATTGCGGAAGCGATTGAGGATGATGTTATCAGCGGCAAACTTTCCGAAGGAAGTCCGGCGTACTCGCAGCTTATAATCGCGAGAGAGCTGAGCGTCAACCCCGCAACCGCCGCAAAAGGGATAAACATGCTTGTATCAAAGGGTATACTCGAAAAGCAGCGGGGTGCGTCCATGATTGTCGCTCACGGCGCGCTTGAAAGTTTGCTGAAAGAACGCAGGGAAAAGGGATTCAGAGAATTGGTTTCAACCCTTGTTTCGGAGGCGAGAAAGATAAATTTATCCGTGGATGAAATCGTGCATGAAATAAACATTTATTGTCAGAGGGACGGTTCTCCTGACAAACAATGATGAAAAATCTACATAAGTTGTCAGGAGAACCGTCCCCTTGACAACAAAGGAGGAACACAACGATGAGTGATGTCGTAAGGACAGTAAATCTTAGCAAAAACTATGGCAAGACACATGCTTTGAGCGATATGTCCATTATCATTGCCGAGAACAGCATTACCGGGCTGATTGGCAGGAACGGTTCGGGTAAAACTACGCTTTTGAAAATACTTGCGGGTCTTCTCGATAAAACAGAAGGCGAAGTACTGGTATTCGGCGAACAGCCAATGGACAATCTGCCGGTACTCAACAAACTGGTATACACCTACCACGATGTGCCGTATGATGGCGGGCTGAAACTAAAAAAACTGCTTACCTTCTATAAGTTGATGTTCCCGGATTTCGACCATGAATTTGCGGGAAAGCTAATGAGCTTTTTCGAGCTCAGCGGCAAAATGAAATATAAGCACCTGTCACAAGGCATGGGCAGCATTTTCAACTTCATATGCGCATTGTCCTGCCGTGCTCCGCTGACAATGATGGATGAGCCTGTTCTGGGCATGGATGTTACAGTCAGAAAATCCGCATATGAAATTTTGCTTAGGGACTTTACCGAACACCCCCGTACCTTTATTATCTCCAGTCACCTGCTATCAGAACTCGAAGGAACACTGTCCGACATTCTTCTAATTGAGCAAGGTCGTGTCGTGCTCAATAAGTCCATTGATGATGTGCGTCAAAGCGCATACCGAATAGATGGCTCCTCCGATGCAATATTGCGGTATATTAAGGATAAAAAAGTCATTACGAAAAAAATCAGCAAGCTAAACCGCTTCGCTATAGTATACGAGCCGCTTACAGATGCAGCGGCGGAAGCTATAAAAATGCAAGGGCTGACCGTTTCTTCTGTACGGGCAGAGGAGCTATGCGTATTTCTGACACAACAAAACAAGGAGGATGAACTCGAATGTTTATGGTAAAAGAAGAGTTTAAGAATATAAAGAATCTGTTCAGAGTCAGGTTAAAAATGGCAAAAAATCAATATATTGTCTTTGCGCTTATTTTCACGGGATTTCTTCTAATTCCCCTTATAAACAATATTCTTTATATAATTAGTAATAATACAAACCTCTACATCGATGTTCCCGAGTTGTCAGGGTTTATCCTTTTTGGTTTTGTAATCGGTTTAGTCGTTTCTGTAATTATATATAGAACCGCAAACGCAAAGCTGTCGGTGTACCCGCAAACTAATAATAGCCGGTTGATTTCATCACTACTGATGACCTATCTTACAATAACCTTGGTATGGGTAGTTATTTCGGTTATGCATTTAATTAACTTAGGCACATTCAAACTGATGTCGGTTTTCTATGATAATATTATCTTCGCGCTGAATATTGATATCGAATTTATTATTGCCGGGTTCTTTGTTTATATTGCGTATAGTTTTCTGATTGTATCGGCAATCGAATTCATAGGAGCGATTTTACGGAAATGGACATATTATGCCGCGGTTGCTCTAACTACCCTTTTTGCATTGCTGATTGTCAACTTGCCAAGAATTATCGGACAGTTGTCAAGGATTTTTGCATTTTTAATCGCGGAACCATCGCTTCTCTTGTTTTTCTTAAAAGCTGCAGGTCTGTGGCTGGCAATTACTGCAGCAACACTTTTACTAAACAGATACACTGTATTCTATAAAAGCCGTAGCCCGGCACTAAAGAGAGGCACAGTGATTATTTGTATAGTGATAGCTGTGGCGATTATAGCAATTACACCCGCAGTAATATTTGAAGTGTCCTATAGCAACAGTGATGATTATTGGGAGGAAGCGGATTGGATTATTGATGAAAATGATTATATCAACACCGAAGAGTTTACCTTTGATATTTCGCACTTACCCGACGGAAGTCGAATTGACATAGCCGGCACAAACATACACATTTGGTATCCCGGACAATGGGTGTGGTCATCAGATGAAGCTTTTGCGATTGTTTCAATTGCAGATGAGCTTTACAATATCCAAGGAGATACGATTACCGTAGGATACCGCCCTGCATGGTATCTTGTAAACGGTATTGAAGTGTACAAGTATACCAACCAGCACTTGTCTGTGCATCTGGAAGGAAATACGCTAATTCTCGACTACACTCGAGACAATGTCCATGTATTAATCATGCCGGTATGGAGTCTGGCAAGACAGTTCGATTATTTCAAAGATATGGGCTTATTTACCACAAACGCCCTCGGCTTCACCTCAGGCGGCAACAGCAGAGCAAATATTTGGATTAACGTTGAGTGAGGCAAGACAGGGGGACGGTCCCCTCTGTCTTCTACTTTAATGCAAGCTCTTCTTGCCTTCCATCAGCATTGAAAAGGCTATGTTGTTTGCGTGGTCGGCGCTTCTTTCCAGATCTGTTATCATATCTGTGAATATGACTCCGCTCTTAGGCTCGCAGCTTGCGAGCTTGAGTCTTTCAATGTGGTTTTCGATGAATTCAGCGGATAGGTTGTCGATATCCTGCTCCAGTGAGTGTATTGCGGAAAGGTAAGAAATATCTTCCTGTTCATATGCTTCCAGAGCAAGGTCAACGAGTTTTATCGTCATCCCGCTTAATGTTATTAATTCCTTTTCAGCAGCTTCCGAGAACTTGAGATCATTATCTTCCACGATTATTGTGTACTCCGCAATGTTTTCGGCATGGTCGCCGATTCTTTCCATGTCAGAAACCAGTTGGAACATTCTACCGATTTTAGCGGCTTCATAACCTGATAGAGCCATGTTATTTATCCATATTAATTTAATTGCGATATTATGGCTGAGGAAGTCAATTATCTTCTCATTTTTCAGTACCTTTTTCGCAAGCTCCGGATTTTTTGTAGTAAATGACTCAACAGCAAGGGCAAGGTTTTCATTAGCGATTTTACCCATGCGGCAGAGCTCAAGATGCGCGTTTACAACTGCAATTGATGGAGTTTGGCTTGTTTTCTCATCGAGATACATTAGTTTCTTTTCATAGGTGTGGTCAACTTCATCAGGTGTACCCGGGATTAATTTTTGCATTAAATTTGCAACCTGTTTTACAAACGGCAAGAGGAGGAACATTGTCGCAAAGTTGTAAAGTGTATGGAACATTGCAACCTGACGCGCTTTTTCCGTCCATGTGTACTCAAACCATGCTAAGATATTGGGGATAAGGTAAATCAATGTTCCGAAAACAGTAGTACCTATGATGTCGAACATAATATGAAACAGAGCAGCGCGTTTACTCTCACGGCTTGCCGGGATTGAAGCGATTAAAGTTGTAATACTTGTGCCTATGTTAGTTCCGAGGATTATATAGACCGAAGTATAAAATGGTATAGGAACACCGCTCAAATGCAAAGTAACCAGAATACCCATTGTGGCTGATGAACTTTGTATTATCGCGGTAAACAGAAAGCCTACTAATATTGACAGTATGGGGTTTGCGAAGGAAGTTAAGATTGCGTTAAATGATGGATTGTTGGCTAGATCTTTGAGCGGGATCCCCATTACCGATACGCCAAAGAATAGTATTCCGAATCCAAGTACGGCATAACCGATGTTCTTTATGTATCTTTGCTTAAAAAACAAATGCATTATTATGCCTATAAAAATAAATAAGGGGGCAACCTGGTCAATCTTAAACGCAATGAGCTGTGCGCTAAAAGTTGTACCTACATTTGCACCCATTATAATTCCGATTGCCTGAGTCAAGTTCATCATCCCGGAGTTGACAAGGCTCACGGTCATTATTGTTGTCGCCGTTGAGCTGTTGATTGCAATTGTTGCCAGAATTCCGACCGCAACAGCGGAAAACCTGTTCGATGTTACGCGTTTAATAATGCCTTGCAGACGGTCACCCGCAATCAGCTCCAGTCCGTTTGACATCATTTTCATGCCAAAAAGAAACAGTCCGAGACCGCCTACAGCTAAAAATATACTTTCCAGAGTCGGGTTCATACATTCACCATTCCAAATCAAAACTGCTTGCTTATATTATCATGGTATTTTGATTTCATCAAGTACAGTTTTGTGTACATTTTCGACAGATTTTTAACAAAAAAAAAGCACATTGTTGTAGAGCCTCGTTTGCGAGACTCTGAACAGAAGACAGATGAACCGTCCCCTTGTCTTGCTATGTTATATCAGCGTCAACACCTGTTGTTGAGTTGACGGGGATTCTGCCGAAGCCTGTGCCGCCGTTTCTGCCGAAGCCGTGTATTTGCCGGCTGCTGAGATCATAGTGACGTATACGTACCGCATTGTTTGTATTACCTTCAACGGTGTAGACTCTTTGGGTACCGGGGTCAAATGCAACAACAATGCCGACATGTCTGATTTGACCATTTGGTCCTTGGAAATATATTGAATCTCCTTCGCGGGGTTGATAACCGGAGCCGCTTGCAGCATACAAGCCGCGTTCCTGATATGCCGCGACACCTTGTGATGTTGATGCGTGCCTCGGGACAACATTATGAAGAATTCCCGCCTGGTCTGCTGCCCATGAAACAAACATAGCACACCAAGGCTGACCATTCATACCGTACCATGCGCCGAATTGAGTTATATTGCCATTCCCGACAGAGCCGTCTCTGTTACGCTCTTGATAACCAACCTGCGACAGAGCAGCATCAATCATACGTTGTATGTCACTTTGATGCTCGCTCCCCTCTTGCATATCACCAAGCCCAATCATATTATTTGGTCTGCCTGCGGAAGCATCATTAGTAAACTGAGTGAGCAAGCCCGCAAGCATTTGCATTATAGGCATCATATCGCTGCCGCCGCCGCTGCTGCCGGATTGCATCATCATAATCATCATAAACAGCGCTAACTGAGCCCCGGACATCTCACCCGTTCCTGCAGCAGAAATAAGCGTATTTTCCATGCCTGATGAAATTGAAGGCATGAAAGCAGCCGGTCCGCCCATACCGCCAATTCCACCCATTCCAAGCATGGCGTTTGTCCCGCCAAGACCGCCTAATCCACTGAGCATTGCATTAGTACCACCGAGGCTGCCTAATCCGCCGAGCATTGCATTTGTTCCGCCGAGACCGCCCATTGTACTTGACATCGGGCTTGATTCGCTAAAACCACTGCCGGGCGACCCGCCTGACGGGCTTCCCATTCTTTCCATGACAGATTTTAATGCCTGTTCTTTGATGGCATCATTTAAAACATTCGAAAAATCCGAGCCCGAGCCTTGGTCACTTGATGACCCTGCTTGATTACTGTTGTTATAAACAGGCGGATTTGTTTCGTTTACACCATTGATTGTACTCATGTGCCGACCTCCGAATATCTGTTTACGCTACTACTTGCTATCTATTTTATCGGAACTTTTATATAGTTTCTTTAATTGAAATGACAAATAAATGATACCACACAACCATTTCTTGAGCAAATGAAATCTATGTGGTATATTTGGTTTGAAAGGTAATGTGCATATGTCCCAAATGAATGACATAATCCATGAATTTGAAGCAATAATCCAAAAAGTGCCTGATATTGATGGCGCATATATAGCTGTGCCGTTTGATATCAAAGCTGAGTTTGGCAAGGGACGCTTGCCTGTACATGCCACCTTCGATGGTGAACCTTATGACGGAAGCATCGTAAACATGGGCATAAAAAACCCGGACGGCTCAATATGTTACATAATAGGTATACGAAAAGACATCCGCGCAAAAATCGGCAAGCAACCCGGCGATAGTATAAAAGTGACGATAAAACCAAAATAAATTGGAAGGACAAATATTATGACACACAGAATCATCGGCGACAGCTTCCCCGTGCTGATTTACAGCTTAAACAGAGGAGAAACGGTAATTACACAGCGAGGCGGCATGTCATGGCGGACGGCGGATATTGAAATGGAAACGAACACTCATGGCGGACTCATGAAAGGTCTTCGGCGTTCTCTTGCAGGCGGCAGCGTTTTCATCAACAAGTATACCGCGCGAAGTGATAATCAGGAGATAGCTTTTGGATTGACATTTCCCGGGGAAATCAAGTCCTTTCAACTTTCCGGCGGAGCACAATTAATTGCACAGAAAAACGCATTCATAGCATGTACGGAAAACATAGATATCGATATGCATTTCAACAGAAAACTGGGTGCGGGATTGTTCACGGGAGAGGGGTTCATCTTAGAGCGTTTCAGCGGAGAAGGACTGGTATTTATAGAGGTAGACGGAAAATCACATGAATACGATCTTGCGCCGGGTCAGCAACTGTTGATAGATTGCGGATATTTAGCCGCAATGGAAACAACCGTAACATTTGACATCGAAACCGTTAAGGGTGTAAAAAACGTCATGTTCGGCGGAGAGGGTCTATTTCTCGGAAGACTTACCGGACCCGGAAAAGTTTGGCTCCAAACCCTGCCGATAACAGGTCTGCAACGCATACTCGCCGCAAGCGTTTCTACATCGTAAAAAAGTTGTCAGAGGGACGGTTCTCTTGACAAACTATGGTGAATTTTCACCATAAGTTGTCAGGAGAACCGTCCCCTTGACACCCCCCTGACAACATAAAAACAAAAAATGTTAAAATTGTATTGACAAGCAATTTTTTTTTTGCTAAATTGAGAATAGTAAACTTGTTAAGTTACAACATACATACTGTAAACCTCGACAGGTAACAAAGATTCTTAATGGGATTACCGGAGAAAACTGTTGAAACGACAAAGAAATGTATTGATGAGGAGAGATACTATGATTAAGAAAATTGGTAGTGTATTAATTGTAATGGCGTTGTTGTTATCTCTTTTTAGCTTAACAGCATGTTTTAATGACGATGCTATCCCCGGTACAACGCCGCCGCAGAACGGCAACGGCGGCGGAGACGTGCAATCGCCGGGAGGCGGTAATGGTGACAACAACAGAAACGATAACCTCTTATCCTATTTGGAACAAGAGGCTGCACGGCGTGCTGCGCTGACAGGTGAATTAAATGTATGGATTCGCGGCTGGGACAATTGGGGACTGGTCGGCGGAACACCGGAAGACCCGTATTATGAGTATTTTAGAGAACAATTTCCGAATGTCGTATTAAACTTACAGATTAACCGTGACTGGCATTACCTGACAGAAGCAATTGCATCCGGAGACGCACCCGACTTGTTTTTCTGGGAAGGATTACCTCCCAATGTATTCAGAAACATGATTGAGCAAGGATTTGTAGCACCTTTGGATGATTTTCTTTCAAGAGATTCTGTATTTACAGACCAATTTCTTCCCGGAATGCTGGAAATGCACAGATTTGAAGGTCATATATATGGTCTTCCCATCGATGTAATGCCAAATGCAATACTGTTAAACCTTGATATTTTTGATCTGCGCAATGTACCATATCCGAATAATGACTGGACAATCGACGATGTAGTCTCGCTGGCAGGACGTTTGACAAACAAAACCGATCTTGCAAGCCCGTCTGTAGGCATTGTACGCAACGTTGATGAGCAAGACTATATTCGCATGTTAAACTTCTTTACACAAGCGCATGATGTCGTCGGTTACAGAATGGACGGCGGTCAAAGAGTATCGAATTTAGCTGAAGATCAAGGTGCAATAACCGCTATTCAACAGTATATTGAAGTACAGGCAAATAACTATGCAAATACATTCTCTTATGAAGAAAGAGTCGCTCTCGGTCTTGATACTTCCGTATGGAATATTGACTGGGCAGCCGGTGTCGGCGGAATGTTTGTAGGTGCCGGCCCGTGGGGTATGGAAGTAAATAACGAAACCCGCGAGCCACTGTTTACACAAACAGTAATGCCGCCGCCTGTCGGCGCAAACGGCGGAAGAGGCAACTTTGTATCTATAATCGGTATGAGCATATTTGAAGGAAGCAATAATAAGGAACTGGCATGGGAGTTTCTCAAAGCCATGACATGTCGTGAATTCCGCGAAGCTGCCTGGACAATAAATGATGCAGGCGAAAGAATCTATCCGCTGCGCTTCGATGAAAACAGTTACCGCTTCGGGTGGGGGCTTCCCGCATATCAGATAGATGAAAGCCGCTTAACAGGATTTTTCCGCGACTGGTATCTGGGCTTTAAAGCCGCCTCTGCATTCCCTGCAATTACCGCAATGAATTCTGATGCTATACTTGATGTAACACGTGATGTTGAGAGCGGGACAAGACAACTGGTTGACGCGTTACGTGAATATGATGATTATGTAAATGCAAATAACCTGCTTGCTGAGTGGTAGTATAAAGTTGATATGAGGAATTCCGTCAATTTGATAGAATTCCTCTGTAACCTGATATAATCCGGGGAGAATGGTATACTCCTCACGTTTCAATAAAAACTAAATGAGTTGCTTTTTACTATTCAGGAAATACATTCATGCCACAGGTATCTTTAAGAAATATCTATAAAGTATATCCGAATGCGAAAAACTCTGCACCCGCTGTTTGTGACTTTAATCTGGAAATAAACGACGGGGAGTTTGTTGTTCTTGTAGGTCCTTCGGGCTGCGGGAAATCAACGACACTTCGTATGATTGCCGGTCTCGAAAGCATAACAACAGGCGAAATATACATTGATGGCAAGCTTATTAATAACCTACCACCCAAAGACAGAGATATTGCAATGGTTTTTCAGAATTACGCACTTTACCCCAATCTCAGTAATTTTGAAAACATGGCGTTCGGGTTGCGTTTACGCAAAGTTGAAAAATATAAAATTAACGAGCTTGTAAAGGTTAAGGCAAGAGAACTGGAAATAGAAAATCTTTTGGACAGACAGCCAAAGGATGTTTCCGGCGGGCAAAGACAACGCGTCGCTTTAGGCAGAGCTATAGTACGCCAGCCTAAAGTATTTTTAATGGATGAGCCATTGTCAAATCTGGATGCAAGAATGCGGGTTCAAACACGTATCGAGATAATGAAGCTTCATAATGATCTGAACGCAACAACGGTTTATGTTACGCATGACCAGATTGAAGCCATGACAATGGGTCACCGCATAGTTGTAATGCACGGCGGACTTATCCAACAGGTTGCGACGCCGGAAGATTTATATAACAAACCCGCAAACAAATTTATCGGTTCATTTATTGGTTCGCCGCCGATGAATTTCGTTTTCGGAAGATTACTGTCCGGAGATGACGGCAGAATATTCTTTAGTAACTCAACAATGTACATCCCTTTTCCTGAAAAGAGGATAACAAAAGGTATAGATAAATATATAGGTACGGATGTAGTCGGCGGAATACGCCCTGAATACCTCAGCTTAAGACAAGGCGAAGAACGAAATGAAGATGAGTTTTTCGCAAAGGTTGATGTGACAGAGCTTGTTGGCGCCGACAGATATGTATATCTGGATATAAACCAAAGCAACCGTGAGAGCCTGGTTGCCAGAGTTCCGGCAAAAGACAAATTTTCTCCCGGCTTACGGGTAATCGGACAAGCGGATATGGATAACTTCCATATATTTGACAGAAATACTGAGCAGCGGATTTATTAACAGGCTTAGCAAATATAGATGCAAGCTGCATTGTTCACGAGATTGCGGATGTTTTTGGGCACTTACGAAACCCAAAGGATCGAGCCCGCAATGACGAGTTAGCGGAAAGGAAAGGAACGCAAAAAATGAAATGGTTTATTGTAAGTACATCTTTCATTTTATTTTTTCTCTTTTATGCTGTGGTGCCGGTAAGTGCAGCAGAATGGACAGATTGGCGCGAGGAAATTCAAGTAGAAGAAAGCGGATACTATAACATTCGTGTCAGCTACCATTACAAAGAAGTTCAATCCTTAAATGCTACAGGAACTATTTACATTGATGGTATTCTGCCGCTTGATGAAGCTGAGTTTTTTGTTTTTCCGAAACGTATAGCTTACAATGATTTTCCTTTCCTTGTTGATTCATTAGGTAATGACCGTATGCCGCACCGAAAGCAATTAACAATGCTTGATTCTGTTTTGATTCAGGATAAGGAAGCAAGACAAAGCATACCGCTTGTGTTTTTCATCGAACAAGGAATGCGAAATATCAGTATTGAATTTGATGGTCCTATTCAAATTAACAACATCGAGCTGATCCCGCATTCTTATTTACCGTCACACGCCGAATATATAGGCAGATTTGGTAATGATACTCATGCCCCCCGGGATAAAGCACTCATAACTGTTGAAGCGGAAGCAATGGCATATATGTCAGGAATGAATATTGTACCGTCAAATATGTCAGGCGCGGGGATTTCACCGCAGGAAACCGGAAGGCGGAAATTCAACGTTATCGGACTTACTTCCTTTGATACCGCAGGTGATTTTGCGATATGGAATATTCATGTAGAAGAAAGCGGGTTTTATAACCTCACATTCAAATACCTGCAAAACACAAATGTCAACCTGAATTCATACCGTACAATCTATGTTAATGATAAAGTGCCGTTCCGTGAGTTTTCGGAGGTTTCATTCCCCTTCACAACGCGATGGAGAAACCTGACGCTGGATGATTTTCCGGTTTTTCTTGAAGCAGGAGAAAACAGCATAAAGCTAGCTGTGACAACTGCTCCATATGCGGAAATAAAAGACGCTCTGTATACCGCAGTCAGAGGCATACACGGTTTGGATATGAATATCCGGGCAATAATAGGCAATGAGGTAGATCCGTTCCGGTTGTGGAATCTTGAAAGTTATATTCCCGGTCTTGGCAATGATTTGGCAAGCATAGCAGAGGATATAGATTTAATCATGTATATGCTTTCCGATCTTACGGGATTTCGTGTTAGTGAATATAGTGCGCTCCAATCTGCAGTTCAGGATTTAAGGCGGTTCTCGGAAAAGCCTGACCGCCTTGCCCGTTGGGTTCATTCCCTAAGTCAAGTCGTAGGTTCTCTTACGGATTGGCTGATTTCACTGGAGAGGCAATCCGTTGTACTCGATAAGTTTTACGTTCACTCTGCAAATGCATCAGTTCCGGCTGCGACACCAAACATCTTCGTGCGTTTTTTTCATGCGATAAGAAACTTCTTCGCTTCATTTTCACAAGCTGCAACAACAGACACGTTTAAAAGCGAAATCGAACCTATACAAGTGTGGGTACGGCGCAGCAGAGATTTTGTTGATCTTATGCAGCGGATGAGCGATGATTTTTTCACTCCTGCGACAGGAATCCCGGTAAGTGTGCAGTATATACCGGACACAACAGTATTAATTCTTGCAAATGCCGCAGGAACACCTCCCGAACTCGCTGCGGGAATGGATATAAATGTGCCGTATGAATATGCCATCAGAGGCGCGCTTGCCGATTTAACAAGGTTTGACGGCTTTGAGCCTCTTTCTGCACCAATGGCACGCGGAGCTATAGTTCCGTACATGTATTCGGGAGGAGTATATGCTTTGCCCGAGGAAGTCATTGTCAACGTACTTTATTACCGTACAGATATTTTTGACGTACACGGTCTTGATGCGCCGGATACATGGGATGACGTCCTTGATACCGTGCATCATTTATTTACATTAAACTCCACATTTTACTACCCGTACGGTGATTATCAGACATTCTTCGCACAAAGAGGAATCCCTGTCTATACCGAAGACGGTCTTTCTCTTGCGTGTGACACCGAAGAGGGTTTTGAAGCATTTCGTTTTTGGACGGATCTATATATAAAACATGGATTACCGGCAAGAATGGAGAGCTTTTACCAGCATTTCAGAATGGGTACCGCTCCCGTCGGAGTCGCGGGGATTAACGAGTATATGCGATTTTTGCTGACCGCACCCGACATCGCAAACAGGTGGAGAGTCGCGCCGATTCCCGGGACATTAGGTGAGCAAGGTATTGTAAACCGGTCACAGGCGGGAAATCAAAACGGTATTATGATGTTTAACACCACGCACGAGAGAGAAGAAATGGCTTGGACATTTTTAGAGTGGTGGCTTTCTACGGATACGCAGGCTCAATTTGCACAAAATCTTGTGAACTTTTACGGTCCGGAGTTCAGGTGGTTCACAGCAAATTTTGATGCACTCGTACAGCTTGATTGGAGATGGGAGACCTTGTCTGTTTTAGAAGAACAATTACGCTGGTATAACCCTGTTCCTTTGGTTCCCGGGGGTTCGTATATGACGGGCCGTGAGATATGGAATGCCTGGACACGGACGGTTGTAAGGCAAGAACATTATAGAGAACAACTGGAAATTGCGTTTCGCGATATCAGAATGGAGATGGAACGAAAACAAGTTGAGTTCAGTCTTGTTTCTCCCGATGGCAGAGTCTTGCGGACATTAAATATTCAATCATACGACCCGATGGTTCATTTTCTGGGGAGGGATGTTCATGATTAGAGTATATCGCAAACCGGCTCCCGAAATATACAGACCGTCTCCAAGCGAGACCCTGGCAAATATGAAGAAAAACAAATTAGCATATTTGTTTATCGCTCCTTTTTTGTTGTGCTTTTGTATATTTATTGTTTTACCGGTAGCATCGGCAACTGTACTTTCGTTTACACAGTTTGATTCAATTTCCCGACCGCAGTTTGTGGGTTTTCGTAACTTCATAGATATTCTGACACGCGATATGCTGTTGATGATTCATGTCATTCCGAATACTTTTCTTTTTGCGGTAGCTGTAGGGCCTGTCGGATATGCACTGCAGTTTCTGCTCGCCTGGCTCATAAACCGTTTGCCGAAAAAACTGAAAACGTTTTATATCATGGCAATATACCTGCCTTCTCTTGCAGGCGGTGTCTTAATATCTGTAGTGTTTCGTGTATTCTTTTCCGGTGACAGGCTCGGTCATCTTAACCGGTTTTTAATGAATCTGGGTGTTATCGTTGATCCAATCGCATGGACCACAGACAGAGACTACCTGTTAATAATTATGATTATTGTAACTGTATGGGGCAGCATGGGGGTCGGCTTTTTATCATTGTTTGCCGGAATGCAAAATGTAGATACTCAGCTATTTGAAGCCGGCAGAATCGACGGGATAAGAAATTCATTTCAAGAGCTTGTTTACATAACTATACCTCAAATGAAACCGCAAATGCTGTTTTCCGCAATAATGTCTATAGTCGGAGCATTACGGGCAGGAAGCATCGGCGTTCAATTATCGGGACAAAATCCAACACCTGATTATGCAGGGCAATTGCTTCAAAATCATATAGAAGATTTTGGTTTTCAACGTTTTGAACTTGGGTATGCCACGGCATTGTCATTCACATTGCTGATAGTTACATACATAATAACAAAATTATGCTTCCGTTTCCTCGGAACAAAGCCGGATGAGTAAAGGTATATGAAATTGTTAAGTCGTATAAGCATAAATCGCACATCACTCTTTATTCTTCTGTTGCTTACGGGCACAGCAGTCATATTTATGCTTCCCGTTTTTTACATTGTCAGCACCGCGTTTAAGCCTTTATCCGAACTATTCCTTTTCCCTCCGCGCTTTTTCGTACAAAATCCGACACTGCAGAATTTTAATGACTTCATGCAGGCGGCAGATGCTTCCATTGTTCCTTTTTCCCGATTTTTATTTAACAGCTCAGTAGTCACATTTTTTAGTGTCTCCATCGCTCTTTTTATCAGTTCTCTTTGTGCGTATGCCTTTTCTAGAATGGACTTTCCGGGGAAAAAGTGGTTATTCAATCTTATAATCATCGCGCTTATGTTTGCTCCCGAAGCTGTTGTTATAACAAGATTTCTGGTGGTTTCACAGCTCGGGATAATCAATACATACTTCGGGCACATTCTGCCGCACATAGCGGTGCCTGTCGGCGTTTTTCTGATGAAGCAGTTCATGGATCAGATCCCTGCTTCACTCTCCGAAGCTGCAAGAATAGAAGGTGCGGGTGAGTTCACGATATATTGGCGGATAATAATGCCTAATGTAATGCCGGCAGTCGGCGCGGTTATGATTATTGTTTTCCAAGCTGTATGGATGGATAATGTAAGCTCCGTGTTATATATGACAGAAGAATCCATGAGAACCCTTCCTTATTTTGTCAGCACCCTCACAGCAGCCATCGGTACGGATGTTGCAAGACAGGGAGCAGCTGCAGCCGCCGGATTCATAATGTTTATGCCTAATTTCCTTCTGTTTGCAATAATGCAAAAATCCATGATCGAGACAATGGTCACCTCCGGCATAAAATAGGCGTTGTTAGCATGATTAAAGGTATAGTCATGGTAGGTTTATTATGAAAATCTTAAAAAGCAATATAATTAAATTAACAATATCAGTTGTTTTTCTTGTTGTTTTCGCATTTATTAATGTGGTGTCCGCAATCGCATCGCCACCCTACAGCACGTATTCATTTAACGCAGACCGTCAACCCGCATATATGCAGACTGTATATCAACCTGTCGGAATGCTGGGTCAAAACCTGTATGATCATACGACCGGCGAACAGTTACCGGGACTGAGCAACCCGTCGGGCATTTTCATTGACCAAAACGACAGAATTTACGTAGCCGACAGAGATAATAACAGGATAGTGCATATAACATCATCGGGCGCGCTGATGAAGGTTTACGGAGATGAATCCGGGCCGGGCGTGCTGCGGCAGCCTGAAGGTGTGTTTGTTACGGAAAACGGTGATGTTTTTGTAGCCGATACGGGAAATAACAGAATAGTACATTTTGATGCCGGCGGGAACTATATATTCTCATTCGGCAAGCCGGATGATATCAGGCTGCAAAACATAATGTTTATTCCAACTGACGTGACTATGGATTTACGAGGCACATTACTGGTGCTTCTCAGAGGCGGCAGCGAGGGAATCATGCTGATGAGCCGGGAGGGAGAGTTCCTTAGCTTTTTCGGCAGAAACCTCACCCCGCTTAATATAATTGAGCGGTTGCTCCGGTTTATATATACAGATGAACAGATACGGACAAATCTAAACCGCCTTGCACCTTCTCCGTCAGCGGTTGCAGTCGGAAAGGACGGTTTTATTTACACAGCGACACAGGCGACGGACAGGGGACAGCTAAAAAAATTAAATGTAAATTCTGAGGATTTGTTTCTTAATGAGGACTTTCAAATTGACAATCCGTACTTTAATCCTATAGCGTTATCCGCTATTACCGTTACAAACAGCGGTATGATTTTTGTCACAGACAGATCAAACGGCATGGTACTGATACATGACAATCTGGGTGATTTGCAAATCGGCTTCGGGCAACTGCTGTTCGGCGGGAATTTCAGGGTCGGGGTTTTCGGCGATCCCGTAGGTATAGGAGTCAATTCGAGATATAATGTGTTTGTACTTGATAGAGTATATAACGGCATACATGTTTTTGCTCCCACGAATTTTATGCTGAATTTTATTGCCGGAATAGAAAAACAGCAGCAAGGTCTTCATCTGGAGGCGGAAGAGAATTGGGAAACGGTTCTGAGACAAAATGTATTTATAAGATCGGCGCATGAAGGTATAGGACGTATTCGTTACCGTGAGGGCGACTACATCTCTGCCATGGAACATATGCGCAGAGCGTTTAATCAGGAGCTGTACTCTGCAGCACGTTGGCAGCAAAGAGTAATTGTTACAAGAGAGTATACTCCGGTGGTTTTGATTACACTTGCAGGGGTGTTTATATTATGGTTGATACTGTTTAAAATTCTGCGTCTGAAAATGGAGCCGACAAGAAGAGTTATGCTCGGACCTCGCATTGCCGGGCATTTGGACAATTTCCTTTTTGCCGCGCAGATACTGCGCTCCCCGTCAGATACACTATACTCCGCATCATATGAAAAGCACGGAAACATTGGTACAGCCACTGTATGGCTGCTGCTTTATTTAATGACAGCAATAATAGCAACCGGACTTACAAGCTTTTCGTTTAGTATGTACGGGTTGAGAGGCTTTGACCTTGTCACGTTTTTAGTATTTAACCTGTTACCTGTTCTCGTATGGATACTTGCCGGGTATTTAGTCGGTTCGATAACAAAGGGACAAGGTACACTGAGAAATATTTTCATATCAACAGTTTATGCCTTAATGCCGTTTATTCTCTTGCGTATCCCGATTGCATTAATATCACAAGTATTGACGCTAACGGAAGTTGCTATTTATAACTTCTTTATGCTGGTAATGTGGGCGTGGGTTGTCATTCTTCAGTTTATTGCGACAAAGGAAACACAAGGCTTTTCCATGGGTGAAACAGTAAAAAACACATTGTGGATTATTTTTGTCTCGGCTATGACCGTACTCTTTGCAATTGCTCTGTACGGGATAGCTATGCAGGCATGGTCTTTCTTAGATGAATTTTTCAGAGAGTTATTGGGGCTTGTATAAGGATATGTTAAATAACGATACGGCGGTTAAAAGAATGCTTATAAATCTTAAGAAACCTGTTACAGCAATAGGTGTTATCATATTGCTTGCAGGCGTGATATCAGGGCTTCGCTACATAAACATTATGCGGGGTTTTCCGGGGCTTCCTTCACATGTGTACGATAATCTGATATCCAATGATACTCTTACCCGCATAAACAAAGCCGGTATTGAGATAATTGCCGAAAATGATAATTTCACGCTCAGCCTTGATTTTAACAGCGGCAACATCGAGATGCTTCATAAACAGGCAGGATATACGTGGAGAAGCAGTCCAGGTGATGCTGATATGGCACTTGAAGAAAGCGGCACCCTATGGCTTGGTAATTTACAGTCTCCTGTAATGTTCGCTTATGCGGATGATATGCACTCAATGTTGACACGTCTTGGGAATGTGCATAATCAAAGCACCGAAATGCAAGTGTTTCGGTTACCCGATGGCGGGACCAGGGTATTTTATTTCTTCCACGAAACAGGTATTGAAATCGGATATGACATGCACTTGACCAAATACGGACTAAAGATTGATGTGCCTGCGAATCTTGTGCGGGATAATGGAGCGGGACCGCTTTTAACGGACTTCGTTATTTTTCCGTTCCTCGGTGCGACCCGCAGTGATACGGATGACACAGGCTATCTGTTCCTGCCGGACGGACCCGGTGCTCTGGTGCACTTCCATCTCCACCGTGACTTTAATAACTCATTTGTTGAAACTGTTTACGGAAGTGATTTGGCATATGTCACCGATACCGGCACAACCAATATCCGGAGATTTTTCGGATCTGCGGTAGAATTTCCTGTTTACGGTATTCATAGAAACAACAACTCAATGATGGTTATTATTGACGGAGGTGAAGGTCTTGCGGATATTATAGGAAACCCTGCTTATGTTCAAACAGGCTTTAACAGTGCTTACGCCAGATTTAGCTACCGGAAATCATTTAGTGTAATAACTAATGCTCAAACAGGAGAAGGATATTTCCGTTATTCCGATGAAACATTTAACGAGTTACGCAGCCTGCAGTTTCATTTCCTGACCGGAGAAGATGCAGGATGGTTTGCAATGGCAGAGACTTACAGGGATTATCTTGTTGAAAAGAAACGTCTTGTACGCAGACCTAAGGAGAATATCCCGTTTACAGTCTTTTTGACGGGCGGCGATATGACACAAGCTACACTTGGCAGCAGGTTTGTACCGACCACCACATTCGAACAAGCAAGCGAGATTTTACAATACTTCCATGATATGGGAGTAGAGGACATGGTTACAATTTATTACGGATGGCAGAAGCGCGGAAACAGCGTGAGAAGCCCCGACAAATACCCCGCGGCAAGGCAGCTTGGCGGAGACCGGGGACTTCGGCAAATGATTGTACACGCAAATAATTTAGGATACTCTGTCATTCTTTCCGACAACTTTTCTACCATAACAAAAACAGGACGCGGTATAAGGCTTCGAAGGGATACGGTTTATAATGCACAGGGATTTTCGGTTTTCGGCGGATGGCATCTTAGCGCAACGGCAACAAGGAAAATGTTTGACCGTAATTGGTCAAGGCTCGAAGGATACGGTGCAGATGGTATACTTCCGCAAAATACCGGGAGATTTTTGATGACGGACTTTAATACAACGGCACCTATGGGGCGTACTATGGTTATGGAAGCTATTCAAGATATCTCCGGACACATGCAAAACACTGCCGGGTTACTATACCACAACAGATCTCGAGCATTTCTGATTAGACCCGATGCTGTGTTTTTTAATATGCCGCTTGAAGGTACTCACTTGATAATGCTTGATGAAACAGTGCCGTTTTTTCCTGTTGCCCTTCATGGTTATGTGAAGTACTACGGCGAGTCATATAACGATATGAGCGAGCCGGCAGAGGAGCTGCTTCGTGCGCTGAGTTGGGGTGCATTGCCCAATTTCGATTTAATGTATGCTGCTTCAGAGGACTTGTGGGTGCTTGAAAACACTTATGTCTATAACAGTAAGTTCGAAGCAAGACGTGAAGAATTCCTGGAGGTTTATAACCGTTTCCGGAATGCTTATTATTTAATTTCCGACAAGGTGATAACATCATACTCCGAGTCAGGCGGGATAAGAGAAGTTGTATTTGAAGATATAATTATTTATCTGAACATGAACAGAGAAGAAATTGTACACAATGGCGTCATTATCCCGGGTTTGGATTTTATTGTAAGGGAGGGATAAACGAATGAAAATTGAAACCAGAAATAAAATTATCGGTATTTCCTTCATCTCCCTGTGGGCTGTCGGGTTTTTGGTTTTTTGGGTTTTTCCTTTGATTTTCAGTTTTTTCATGAGCCTCAACCATGTTGCAATCCAAACCGACAGGCTGGTTTTCGATTTTGTTGGTTTTGACCAGTATCACAAGGCACTATTCAGGGATGCGGAAATACCAAATGTTTCACTCCAGTTTTTTGCTCAGTCTCTGATAATCATTCCCGTAATAGTTGTATTCGCGCTGATTATAGCACTTATGCTAAATCAAAGATTTCCGGGGCGCGGTTTTGCCAGAGCAATTTTCTTCCTGCCCGTTGTCCTTACCAGTGGCAACCTGATTAATGAGTTGACAAACCAGCAACAGGGAACCTTAAGTTTTTTACAAACCGCAACAGTTACCAATCTTGTATTAACACTGCCCGACACATGGGCATTAGCTCTCACTAATGTCCTAAACAGCTTTCTGATGGTGCTTTGGTATTCGGGCGTACAAATGTTGATTCTTATAGCAGGAATGCAAAGCATAAATCCAAGTGTTTACGAAGCAGCGAAAATCGACGGTGCAAATGACTGGGCGAGTCTTTGGCTTATAACCCTTCCGGGTATAACACCGTTTATATTTATTTCCGTTGTGTATACGGTGGTCGATCAGTTTACGTCTCCATTCAATCCGATTCTTGAAGTAATTTTGCGTCATTTTCGTGAGCCTGATACCGGATACGGTTATGCAACAGCTATTGCATGGTTATACTTTGCAATAATACTGGCTATTCTGGTTGTTGTGACATTAATATTCAGAAAACCGCTCGGATTAAAAAAGAAGTAAGGCGGGAGGAGAATTATGTTTCATTTTAAGTTATCAAAAGCGGTAAAACTGATAATCCTGCTTTTATTGCTTCTTGTATTTGCCATACTATATCTTCAGCCTGTTCTTTATATGATCAGCCTTTCGTTTAAAAGTCTTTCAGACATTGTTGATCCGAGCACACGCTGGATACCAAACAATCCTACCCTTTCAAATATCGAATATGCTCTCGGACAGATGCGAATCATACCGATGATGCTCGACGGGCGCGGTCTTTGGGATAACTTGACTACCTCAACCCTGTTTGTTTCACTGGTAACGGCGATACCTGCCGCGATTGCACAGTTATTTGCCTGCGCCATAGCAGGATATGCTTTCGGACGGTGTCAATTTCCGTTTAAACGTTTGATGATAGTTCTTTTGATCCTCACTTATGTTATACCGCCGCAAACGGTATTCATCCCTGTTGCCTGGCTGAATAATCAACTTGGCTTTCTCAACAGCCCGTTGGCATTTATTGTCCCGTCTTTGCTCGGACACGGACTTAACGGAGGTTTGTTCGTAATAATATATATGCAGTTCTTCAGAAAAATCCCGAAAGAGTTGGAAGAAGCAGCATTGATTGACGGCGCAAATCCATATACTGTATTTATGAAAATCATCTTCCCGCTGGCAAAACCGGCTATGATTGTTGTGTTTCTTTTCTCATTGGTCTGGCATTGGAATGAAACATTTTTGGCAGGTATATACTATTCGCGCATTTCTACTCTCGCAACTCAAATCACTCAAGTAAATATTATGCCGCAAGAGCAGACGCAAGCACTGATGCCTGCGATAATGGCATCAGGGCTGTTATTCATCACACCGATTTTGATAGTTTATATATTCACTCAACGGTTCTTTACCGAAAGTATTGAACGTACAGGCGTTGTTGAGTAGCATTTTTTTATGAAAAGAAAGGAACTAACAGACATGGAAAAATTGATTTTTAAGAATGTAGAAAATATGCCGTTACCGTTGCGTGTATTCCCTGATTATACAACTCCGGCAGAGAATTTCAGCATACATATTCATAATCCGGATAACGGAATATTACTTGAAGATGAATCGGGTGATGCATATTTCGCTGCATATCCGGAAGGAAAAAGCAATGAAATGGTGACATGGGGTGTGGTTGCCGCGGGAGAAATGCTCCGGGGTTCCATGAAACAAAATTATTATACAAAGGCATTTAAACGGTACTTTAATAACAATACAAAAGTTTATGTGAACAGTCCGGGACAAACTAAAACAGAGCACTGGTATTTATTATATGCAAACACTTTAGCGGGTGTTATTTACAAGACTTACTTTAAGCACTGCGAGAATGCACATAAACGAATGCTTGAGTCAGCGTCTTCAATGCGGGAAATGGCAAGAAACATAAATTACGACTTTAACGATCAGGGATATGATTTTTCAACGGGGAAATCATGGACAAATAAGGATATATACCGCCAGCCGGATTCAATCGGCGGATATGCATATAACATGTTATTTGCCGGAGTTCACGGCAACGATGATACATTTATAACCGAAGCCGTTAGCGCAATAAATTTATATGAGAAGTTTACAGATAACCCGTGGTATGAAATACCAAACGGCAGCACTGCGTTTTTCGCAGCAGCATGGCTTAAGTCAAAAGGTTATAAGGTAGACCTTAAGAAAATACTTGGTTTTATTTTCGACATTAAACAGGGTCCCTTACAAATAGGAACGTGGAACGGTGAACCGGTTGACGGTCTGATGATGGGTTGGCGTGGTGATGACCGCGAATATGCGGTTTCTTCCGCGTATAGCATGGAAACATTAATGCCTTTGCCTTTTATGCTGCCTGCCGTTAAATATGTGCCGGAAACGGCTAAAAGTATCGCTTGGTATGCATTAAATGCAGTATCCAACTTTAATTTGTTTTTTGCAAAAGGTTTAAGTAACAATATATATGAGACAAGACCTGATTTGTCAAATGTAGTTCCATATGAAAAAATTGAGATTTCACGTGACGGTCACTCACCCGCCGCCTGTGGTGATTTTATGGGTCATCGTTCGGTATACGGCGGTGCGTACATGGCATGGATTGCCGCATTGATGCGACCTACAGAAAAAACGAACATACCCGCATGGGATCTCACTGTCACGGATTGGCTGGATGTAAGTGAAAAACCCGAGCCGGTTTTTATGTTGTACAACAATGAGAAATGTGAAGTGGATGTATCGTTTACAATCGGTGATATATGGAAAGAAAAACGCCCTGATTTATTTGAAAACGGACATTTAAAAGGGAAGTTATTTAACTTTATTACCGATGATTTCATAACAAATATAAACGATAATCAAGTGCGGGTAAAAATAGCTCCGGAATCTGTAATTCTCATCACATTAAGGATTTGACGGAATCACGGCTTATCAGTTTTGTTGAAACATAATAACGGTTTCGATACTCTTCATTGCGAATAAGCATGTCCATTGCACGGATTGCTGTGCTTGCAATATCTCTTTTGTCGATATCAACACTTGTCAGCCCGGACGCTTTACTTAGCTCTGTATTGTCAAAGCTGATAAGAGACACATCCCCGGGTATTGCAATCCCTTTGTTTTGCAAGTTGCATGACAGGAAGTATGCTGCCATGTCACAATGACATACAAATGCTGTTGGCATAACAGAAGGCAGCGCAGTATTTATCTCATATAATCCTGTCCTTGCATCATTGTTTGAAATAATCCAATCATCACATAATGAAACATTGATCTCCTGCAATGCTTTTAAGTAACCGTAATAGCGATCGGAAATACTGCTGGTTTGATTGATATTCCCTACAAAACCTATATCTCTATGCCCTCTTTCGATTAAGTATCTTGTAACCCGGTGACCAATATGGAAATTATCAATAAGCACACAAGGTACATCAAGATCGGTTTTGTAGAAATCGATTGCCACTATCGGCTTGCCTGTTCCCGATATCATGCTTGTGTACTTATCGGATAACTCTCCTGTCAAAAATATGCCGTCATACTCTTCATAAAAACCATAATCATCTGCACTGTCTTCAGTCTTTATATTTACTATTACCGGAACAAGCGTAGTGTTTTTTCTTAAATAACTGCCGTTCATATAGTAAAAAATCACATTGTAGAATTTGTCGGTTTCCAGAAAAAACCGCTTTGGCACTACAAATGCAAATTTCTTTTTTTCCGACGGTAATTGATTTGGTACATAACCCATTTTTGATGCCGTGGAGATAATCAGCTTACGTAAATCATCGCTTACTCCGGGTTGATTTCCGAGCGCTTTTGAAACCGACACCTTTGAAATATCCAAACGGTCGGCTATATTTTGCATTGTAGTTCTTTTTTTCAAATTATTCACCTACCACGTCATTGCGAATGTATTTAATCCTCTTCAGAGGTTAAAAGGTATTTTTGGGCACTTACAGAACCCAAAGGTCCGTCCGCAGACGGTGTGGCAATCCATAAGCCAATTTAGCTAGCTTATTAATATATGTTATGTCAGTAAAACAATATTTAACGAGTTTATAACGGGGAAGTTATCCTTCCAAAGCCTTCAAACGGATACTCAATAACAGCTCTGCCTTGCATTGTGTCTCCCAAACCGCTGTATAAATCAGCCATTCCGTCATCTCTCATTACAATCCCCGATGCGAACGCGCAATCAATAAGACACGTTTTCTTCGCCGGACCTGCAGGGTAACTGCTGCGTGTTGCTATAATTTTCTCATCAAGTACTTCATGTGTTTTCGGATTAAAAACAAATGATATGTTCACATAGACTAAGACATCGGATACGTCCGGCCGGTCTTCCTTATAGCTTTTGTGTCCGATTACTCCAATCAATCCGGAATCAAGGTTATAACATTGATTACAGCCGCCCCATTCGTCATTATCAAAGATATTCTCTATTTTCCGCGCGTTCTTAATGACATCCGCAGAGAGCTCTTTTATATCGGATATCTCCGTGTAACCGATTATTGATTCCGAACCGTGTTCTCTTAATATTTCTTCACCTCTCGGTCTGGAAAATACGCCTATCTTGTTTTTTAATTGTACTAATCGTATATCCTTCATATTTACCGGACCCGTTGTGAAGTAATACAGATTATCTAAATCATTCCCTTTGTAGAAGTAACTGAAAAAATCTTTATATTCACCTTGTTGGTATTGAACATGTGTTCCGCCGAGTATAATTTCGTCACCGATGCGGCTGACATACGGATCCTCCAAAGGATAAATCATAGAATTATTAACCAATGTATACTCATCGGGTGATGTTTCCAGAAACAGGCGAACCCATGACCTCGCCCAATCGTCACGATGCTCTATACGCCCGTACATATACCTTTTTCCGTTGTAAAAAAACGGTATAGAGCAGTTATATACGTCAAATCCGTCAACGCCGTTAAATGTTAAAAGGCAACTTTCTGTAACGGGATTATTCTTGTCAAATGCTGCCTTTTTATTAGGAAATGTCATGAGCGTTTTCCCTTCTGTATACATACTTAGTATTTATATCATGCTTTTGTTGCCCTGTAAAGTTGCAATATAGTAATTTGTTAGTTATTCGTCGTTTTTTTCTCACATAAATAGGGCATAACAGATGCTTTTATTTATTTAAGTTACAAGTACATTGTGTTAGGTTACATGTTAATGTTACCATGGTGCTGTTTGTATGTCAAGGAACAAATGGGGACGGTACGTTTTTGTCTTTGAAGCAACATATAGCGTATGAGCACATAAAATACGTTAATTAACCACAATATCTGCCATGCTAAGTATACACAATAGCTAAAACAATTTGAATAAATGGTTAATAAATTGTGTACTTGTAAATTGACTCCGAATCTACTCGTATGATATCATGTAACAGTACTATCAGAAATATACGAGGTGCATTATGAAGAGGATTCTTGTCGAAAAAAAAGAGCCGTTCCGGCTGGAAGAAAGAGACATGATGCTCGAAATACGAGACGCACTTAACATACCCCGTGTCACCGGGGTTCGTATTTTTAACGGATATGATATAGAGGGACAGGAAAAGACAGAGGGACAGGTACACTGTCTTGTGTTCGCCCAAGACAGTGTACCTGTCCCCCTGTCTTCAATCTTTTCGGAAGCAGGCCGGGACATCGTCTACGAAGATGTCCCGGACACTACCGGAGCCGCTTGCGTTTTCGCTGTAGCTGCAGCTATCGACCAGTATGACCAACGAGAAGACTATGCGAATCAATTACTGCGTATAGTGGAGTCAAACTCCGAGCCGAATGTCAGAGTATTCAAAGTCATAGCATTTTATGGAGATTTATCAAGCTCCGACATAGATAAAATAAAATCATATTACATCAACCCTTTGGAAACACGGGAGATACCACTGACAGCCACAAAGCCAAGAGTTTACACGGACGCTGAAACTGTTGAAGTAATAAAAGGGTTTTCAAACGCTGATGATGATTTGTTGAAAATGCTTGCCGGGAAATACGGTATAGCAATGGCGATTGATAATTTAAAGCTCTGCAGGGAGTACTTCGCAAAAGAACAAAAAGACCCTACAGTTACCGAAATGAAAGTGCTTGACACTTATTGGTCAGACCACTGCAGACACAGCACATTTATGACTGTTATAGACGAGGTGACAATAAACGAAAACAAGTACACGGAAGGACTCAAGCGTGCACAAGAATTATATGAGCATGCAAAGACATACGTGTATGGAGATACGGATAGACCGCTTTGTCTGATGGACATTGCGACAATGTCCATGAAAAAACTAAAAAAATGCGGTGAGCTTGACGATATGGAGAAATCCGATGAGGTCAATGCGTGCAGTATAGAAGTGACCGTGCCGGTTGACGGCAAACCGACCGATATGATTGTAATGTTCAAAAACGAAACCCACAATCATCCTACAGAAATGGAACCGTTCGGTGGCGCGTCTACATGCCTCGGCGGCGCGATACGCGACCCGCTATCGGGGCGTGCGCACGCGTTTGGAGCAATCAGATTAACCGGAAGCGGAGACCCAAGAGAACCGGTGGAAGATACGTTGCCCGGTAAATTACCGCAGCGGAAAATAACGCAAACGGCAGCAGATGGCTACAGCTCGTACGGAAACGGGATAGGTCTTGCTTTGGGGCAGCTTATAGAGGTTTATGATCCGGGGTTTAAAGCAAAACGTATGGAGTGCGGCGCAATCGTAGCCGCCGCAAAAAAAGCGGAGATTTTCAGAGGAAAACCGCATCCGGGTGATGTAGTTGTTTTGGTTGGCGGAAATACGGGACGTGACGGTTGCGGCGGAGCAACAGGCTCGTCAAAAGAACATGATGATGAGTCTTTGGAAAAAGGCGGTGCAGAGGTACAAAAAGGCAACCCCGTAATTGAGCGTAACATAGTCAGGCTGTTTCGCAAGCCTTTTGTTTCCAAAATGATAAAAACATGCAATGACTTTGGAGCAGGCGGTGTTTGCGTAGCTGTAGGGGAACTTGCTGACGGACTGAAAATAGATTTAGACAAGGTTCCGGTAAAATATCCCGGGCTGGATGGTACAGAGCTTGCGATATCCGAATCGCAAGAGCGGATGGCAGTTGTATTAGATGCAGTAAATCTTGAGTTATTTTTAGCGGAAGCTAAGAAAGAAAATCTAAACGCAGTGAAAATCGCCGATGTGACAGATACGGGTCGAGTATTAATGACATGGCGAGGCGATGTTATACTGGATATGAGCAGCGACTTTCTAAACTCCGGCGGAGTGCGGCAGAGTACGAGGGTTGTTGTGGCTGCTCCTTGTATAGTAAATCACCCGTCGTCTGTAGACGACACCCTCTTTTCAAAGAGGGCTAATGACCTCAAACAAACATGGCTCAGTAACCTATCCGATTTAAACGTATGCTCAAAAAAAGGCATCGCAAACCGTTTTGATTTCACCGCGGGCGGCGGGACGGTGTTTTCGCCCTATGGCGGTGTTTACCAAAAGACTCCCGAGCAGGGGCTTGCCATGCGTCTGCCGCTTTTAGAGGGAGAGACGGATTTTGGTACACTTATGACTGTTGGGCACAACCCGTCACTTGGCTATAGCAGTCCGTTTCATGCTGCAATGTATGCTGTCATAGAATCGGTGATGAAAATAACCGCAATGGGCGGTGACTACCGGAAGGTGCGGTTAAGTTTTCAAGAATATTTTGAAAGATTAGCAACCGGCGAAAGTTGGGGAAAACCATATGCTGCTCTTATGGGAGCGTTTCTGGCACAAGATGAGCTTGGTATTCCCGCAATAGGCGGCAAGGATAGCATGTCAGGAACATTTAACGATATAAATGTTCCCCCTTCGCTGATTTCATTTGCGGTAACGATAGCAGACACAACAAAGCTTATTTCACGCGCATTTAAAAGCTCCGGGCATAATGTATATTTATTGAAAACACCCGTTGATGATGGAGGTATGCCCAACTTCAAGGTGCTCCGTCAAAATATGAGTTCTGTTCTTACTCTCACTGAATATGGATGTGTCAGAGCCGCAAGTGTTGTCGGTACGGGCGGTATTGCAGCAACAATCAGCGAAATGGCATTTGGAAACAGAATCGGCTTCGCATTTGAATCGGACTTCAAAGACGATTTATTTGCTCCGCAATACACGACCATGATACTTGAACTTGATGTAGTTCCGAAAGATCATAAGGGACTCCGTGATGAATTTATCTTACTGGGTAAAACAACAGACAAAAAAAGTATAGAGATAGATGGTGTAGCTATCCCGCTCAGTGAAGCAGAACAGGCTTGGGAGGGAGCACTTGACAACGTGTTCCCGTCAATCAACTCCCCACCTGTGATAACTCGCTCCTCATATCCTGTCAACACTAATACATCACCATCTGCCATAATCAAAACTTCATCACCTGTTTCAAGCGACACCTCACCAGCTTCTCAAAATCAAACAGCCACACCTAACCCCTCATCGTTAAAAGAGCCATTAGTACCTGCTGCACAAACAAATAAACAACCAAAGGTTCTAATCCCGATATTCCCGGGTTCAACCGGTGAGTATGAACTGGAAAAACAGTTTCGTATAGCTTGTGCCGAAGTTAATACTGTCCTATTCAGAACGCTAACATCAAGTGACATAGAGGACAGTTATTCCGAACTAACCGAAGCGGTAAATAATGCAAACATACTGGCAATACCCTCAGGAATGTCAGCGGGAGCAGAGCCTGACGGAAGCAGCAAGCTTATTGCGTTGATACTTCGTCATCCGAATGTCAAAGAAGCAGTTAATAAGCTAATAAGCGAGCGCAAGGGTCTGGTTCTCGGCACAGGAGAAGGCTTCAAAGCATTGTTGAAAACAGGACTGATACAAACAGGGCAAATCCAAGATGTCGAGAATGGGGATATACTCTTAACAAAGCACCCCTCCAACAACTACTACTGCACACTAAGAACAGTTATGATAGAAGAAAACACAACATCACCATGGCTTAAAAACATGGCAGGTGAATTGGAAACAGTGCCTATATCAGGAAAAGACATCGTGGTACATATGTCCGAAGAACTCTACAAAGAGTACATGGTAAAAGGACAAATAACATCGCAATATATAAGTGAACAAGGGGACGATTCATCCGTTTCAATCAACGATGGGATAGGAAACAAAAAATGCAACTCTTCGCACACAATTGAAGCAATGACAAGCGAAAACGGCTTAGTTCTCGGAAGAGCCGGACTCGTTGAAAACTTTACTAAAGGCCTCTACACAAATGTATTCGATGCAAAAGAAAGCCGCATATTTAGCAATGCAGTAAGTTACATAACACAGATGCAACTGTAAGCGGCCAAGTACGCATAAAGCCAGGTTTTCTGTGTGTTTGTTCTTAGTAATCTTATTTTTCCGGCACTAGCCACTGTTTATTTATCATTTTTAATTTCTCATTTATCATTTGTTATATAGGGGGTAACTATGAAAGTTGGAATAATTATGGGAAGCGATTCCGATCTGCCAATAATGAAAGAAGCAGCGGAATTCCTCGATGAAATGGGTATTTCAAACGAAGTCACCATAGTCTCGGCACATAGGACTCCAAAGAGAATGTTTGAATATGCGCAGACGGCAAAAGAAAGAGGATTGTCACTCATAATCGCGGGAGCGGGCGGCAGTGCACACTTGCCGGGAATGGTAGCTTCAATCACTACATTGCCCGTCATCGGAGTGCCAATAAAAACAACAGCACTCGACGGCGCTGACTCTCTATACTCAATAGTCCAAATGCCACCCGGCATACCCGTAGCAACCGTTGCGATTAACGGAGCAAAAAACGCAGGAATACTGGCTGCTTCAATATTAGCGATAAATGACGCTGAAATCGCCGAGAAATTAAAAGCATATAAAGATAATCTGAATGAATTGATTACATGGAAAGCAAAAACCCTTGAAAACATCGGGTACACAGAATATTTAACGAAAGCTAAGTAACAAAAAATGGAAATAGCAAAAAAAAGAATCGGAATAGTGGGCGGCGGACAGCTTGGCAAAATGATGATACTTGAAGCCAAACGGCTTGGGTTATATATTACTGTGCTTGACCCGGCTGCTGATTGCCCGTCATCAAGTATTTGCGATAAATTAATTGTCGCAAATCTCAATGACCTGAGCGGTTATACAGAGCTATCCAAGCATGCCGATGTGATTACATATGAATGGGAAAATATCAGTGTCCCGGCACTGGAAAAGCTGGAAAAGGGAGGACATATAATCTACCCTTCCGTATCTTCATTAAGAACAATTCAAAACAAGTACGTTCAAAATGCAGCTCTGAAAAAAGCCGGAATACCGGTTCCAAAATTCGCTTTGGTCACAAACACGGAGGAAATACGGGAATATGGAAAACCCGAGAACTTCGGTTACCCGCTCATGTTGAAAACAACATCAGGCGGGTATGACGGTAAAGGAGTTGCTCCGGTTAAAACCGAAGATGACGTTGACGATGCTTTTCATCAGCTTGGCAGTGGAATAAAAGAACTAATGGTTGAAGAGTTCGTCGATTTCCAAAAAGAAATATCCGTCATAGCCTGCAGAGGCATAAAAGGAGAAAAAGCAGTATATCCGGTCGCGGAGAACACGCATACAAACACCATATTGGACACAACCGTTGTCCCTGCGGATATAAGCGAAGAAGCAAGTAATAAAGCAAAAGAAATAGCGGATAAGGTAATGTCGGTCTTTGAAGGTGTCGGGACGTTTTGCACAGAAATGTTTTTGGCAAAAGACGGCGAAATCTACGTAAACGAAGTTGCACCCCGCCCTCACAACTCAGGGCACTACACAATTGAGGGTTGTTTTGCGAACCAGTTTGAAAATCATATAAGAGCAATACTCGGGCTTCCGTTTGGAGATACGGGATTAATATGTCCGGCTGTTATGGTCAACTTACTTGGCGAAAGCGATGGAAAAGCAAAGCTGTTAGGTCTTGAAGAAGCGTATAATGACCCGAATGTTCAAGTACATATATATGGCAAGAGCGAATCAAAGGTCGGCAGAAAAATGGGGCATTATACAGTTGTCGGAGAATCGGCAAAGGATACAATAAAGCGGGCTTTGGAATTGAAAAAAATAGTTCGCATTATTGGGGAATAAACCATTACTATGCAGAGCTTACTAGAAGCAACCATCAGTTCCCGTCATTCTGCGCGTTAGTCGCAGAATCCATGTCCACGCAGCAATAGATTCTGCGACTAACGCGCAGAATGACGAGGCTGGGAATACCCCACTGTACAGTAAACAAATTCGATCCGGAGGTTTTACGTGGATAAATTTAGAGAAGAATGCGGACTTGTCGCAGCAGTTCTTAAAGGTAATGTTGAGGCTGCGCAGACAGTATATTTCGGGCTTAACGGATTGCAGCACAGAGGTCAGCAAAGTGCCGGACTTGCGGTTTGCAATGATGGTATTATGAGCTGTTACAAAGATACAGGGCTTGTAACTGAAGTGCTTGATGAAAAAATACTAACCATCTTAAAAGGAGATATGGCACTCGGACACGTCAAGTACGGTCCGGGAACAGAAAGCTTTCAAATCCATGCTCAACCTTTGCTTATAAACTACAGACACGGCTCACTTGCAACCGCATTTAACGGAGCATTAGTAAACGGCAATCAGTTGAGGGAACGCATGGAAAATGACGGAGCAATCTTCTCCACCACAACGGATTGTGAAGTCGTTGCTGCACTAATTGCCCGGTACGATAAAAACGATATAACCGAAGCGGTTAAAGCAACAATGGAGGAAATCCAAGGCGGTTACGCATTATGTATTATGACAAAAGACCGGATTATAGGCGCACGCGACCCTCGGGGGATACGCCCGCTGTCAATAGGGAAACTAAGCAGCGGCTACGCACTTGCCTCGGAAAGCTGTGCGTTTGACATGATGGAAGGCGAATTCATAAGAGACGTAAAACCCGGGGAAATAATAATAATTGAAAACGAGAACATCACATCTGTAAGTACCGGGATAGAAAACGAAAAGGCGATGTGCTCATTTGAGTATGTATACTTTGCAAGACCGGATTCGACCATAGACGGAAAAAACGTTTACGATGTCAGAGAGCTGGCAGGACGAGCACTGGCAGCCGAACACCCCGTAGACGCGGATGTAATTATCGGTGTACCCGACTCCGGAACACCCGCCGCCATCGGATATTCATTAGAAAGCGGCATCCCGTACAGACCGGGTCTGATAAAAAATAAATACATAGGGAGAATTTTCATACAACCGACTCAGACACAAAGAGAAATCGGCGTAAGAATCAAACTCAACCCGATTGAAATGCTTGTAAAAGATAAATCGGTTGTACTGGTCGATGACAGCATCGTAAGAGGCACAACAATGCGTAAAATCATAGCAACCTTGCGTCATGTAGGAGCAAAAGAAGTACACCTGCGCATAAGCTCACCGCCAATAAGAAACTGCTGCTACTTCGGAGTAGACACCCCCGACATAAAAGATTTCATAGCAACCTCCCGCCCCGTAGAAGAAATAAGACAAGAACTCGACGCAGACAGCCTCGGCTTCATAAGCATAGAAGGCTTGCTGAAATCGCTGGGAGGAACAGGCTATTGCACAGGATGTTTTAGCGGGGAGTATCCGATGGATATAGGCATTAATTATCTACCCACATTTCGCATTGCCCGATAACTGTTTCAAGTGCGTACTCCACACCTTCCGGCGGATATTTGTATTTTTTCAGAAGCCTTTTTACCATACGTCGCATTCCTGCTCTTGCAGCTTCTTTCTTTTGCCAGTCGATTGTACGGCTCTTACGAAGTTGATCCGTGAGTTCTCTTGTCATATCGATTAGTTCTTCATTTTGATAAAAGTCCTTTACTGCTGCAGGACGAGTTAATGCATCATAAAATGCTAACTCTTCATCCGATAAACCCAATGAAGAACCTTCGGCTTGAGCGGTTGCCATTTCCTCTGCCATTTCCATAAGCTCAGCGATAACTTCCTCGTTAGTGAGCATTCCATTAATGTACTCCCGCATTGCTCTTGCTAATCTCTCAGAAAATTTCTCAGACTTTACAAGATTTGTTTTTCGATAAATTGATACTTGCTCTGCTAATAGCTTTTTAAGTATCTCTACTGCAAGATTCCGCTCCTCCATTTTTGCTATTTCATCAAGGAACTTAGGGTCGAATAAAGAAAACTCGATATCAATATCAGAAAACAGGTTTATAACACCCTTGCTTTGAATTGCACCCTTGAGCAATCCGTTGATATGCTCATTTATATCTTTTAGTGAGAATTTTTTATCAGAACCTGATATACGAGTTAATAATGTTCGCACAGCATCAAAATATGCGGCTTCATAGCGTTGCTTTTGATCCAGCAATGATCGGCACAACGACAATGCTTGACGCAGCAGCATTGCTTCCTTTATAAATGCATCTTTTAGGTTTTGCACGTCTGTTCTGTCATTCACATAATCAGCGAAGTTCACTATTGCCGCATCTGCTGCCATCGAAAGTCCGGGCTCTGTGCTGTGCAATATTGTTCCGGGTTCAATACTGTAAATATTGCTTGATTTTACTGCAGATAAGAAGTTTACGCCTCCGCTTATTGCTTTGGCACGAGCTAAATCTGTAGCGTTTTCACTCATAAACGCCGTGTAATTATACCCATGCATAAGGCTCCGACATACCTCCAGCTTCTCAATAAATTTTGGGAGAGCTGTTTTTGCAATATCGGTATCTCCATAATTACGTTTATCTCGATTGGTATAATCGCTCATTGCTTGTTTCAATGCCGGAGCGATACCTACATAATCAACTACTAAACCGCCTACCTTATCTTTGTAAACACGGTTCACGCGAGCGATTGCTTGCATTAGGTTATGACCTGCCATAGGTTTGTATATATACATAGTAGCTAGAGATGGCACATCAAAACCGGTTAGCCACATATCTACTACAATAGCGATCTTCATTGAATCGTCGTTGCTTTTAAACTTTTTTGCCAGCTCATCACGTCTGTTTTTATTACCGATGATATCATGCCAATCTTCCGGGTCATTATTATCAGATGTCATAACAACGCCGATTTTCTCAGCCCAATGTGGTCGCATTTCCATTAGTTTTCGATATATTTTAATTCCTATAGGGCGAGAGTATGCTACAATCATTGCTTTTCCGGTTTGTTCATACTGCCGGTTTTCTTCATAATGTTTCACTATATCGTTACATAACGCAGAAATCGTCTGCTCTGCTCCGAGAATTGATTCCATTTTTCCAAGTTCTTTTTTGCTTTTTTCAATTGCGTGCGACTCAGCGTTTTGTGCGAGTATATCATATTCGGCATCAATCAACTTCAAAATATCTTCATCGAGCTTAAGATGAATGACACGGCTTTCATAAAACACAGGACGTGTTGCACCGTCTTCTACTGCTTGTGTCATATCATATATATCAATGTAATTTCCAAAAACCTCTATTGTAGAACGATCTTTTGATGAAATCGGTGTGCCGGTAAATCCTATGTAGGTAGCATTCGGTAGACTGTCACGAATTACTCGTGCAGTTCCGAGTGTTACACGCCCGGTATCCGCATCAACCTTTTCTTCAAGTCCATACTGTCCTCTATGAGCTTCATCAGCAATTACAATAATGTTCCTACGCTCCGAAAGCGGCTCCAAGCATTCTTCAAATTTCTGCATTGTGCTGAATATGATTCCATATGACTCACGGCCTTCAAGAAGCTCTTTTAAATTGATTCTGCTTTCAGCTTGTTTTGGTGTTTGGCGAAGATAATCTGAACATAACAGAAATTGCTCATAAAGTTGATTATCTAAATCATTTCTATCCGTGAGCACAAGAATTGTAGGGGATTGCAATACTTCTTGTAGCATTTTGGCAAAGAACACCATAGAAAGTGATTTACCACTGCCTTGCGTATGCCAGAACACGCCACCTTTACCATCAGTCTGGGTAGCCTTTACAATCATATTAACGGCTTTCTTTACTGCAAAGTATTGATGGTAAGCTCCAAGTATTTTTATATCACCGGAGTAGCAAATGAAGTTCTTAAGAAGGTCGATTAATCTTTTCTTTTCGAATATCCCAATGAAAAATGTGTCAAACCCTGCAAATTGAGTGTTTTCATAACTGCCATCTGTGGTCTTCCATGCCATAAAACGATCTTCTCCGGCTGTTATTGTACCTGCTTTGGTATGAGCTTGATCACTTGTGACCAAAAATGCATTATAAATAAATAATGACGGAATTTCATGCATGTAGTTACGGAGTTGAAGGTATGCTTCACCTGCATCAGTTGACTCTCGAGATGGCGATTTCAACTCTGCCACTGCTATTGGTATTCCGTTCAAGAACACTATCAGGTCCGGCCTTTTTATACTATGTTCCGATATCGACCATTGGTTCGCGATGATGAAAGTGTTCATATCTATATTTTGGTAATCCACCAAGTATACTAATGTAGATTTCTGTTCTCCTCCAAAGAAGTAATTCACCGAAACGCCATTTTGCAGATAATCTGTAAAAATCTTGTTTTTCGTAATCGGGTCGCCGCTGCTAAAATCACACATCTTACTGATAGCTTCCTTGATTGCCACTTCCGGGAGAAGCGGATTTATCCGTTTCAATGCAGGTTGAAGCTCAGCGCGAAATAAAGGGTCGGCATAATCACGCTCGACATCAGGGCCGTATGCATGAGAATAGCCAAGCTTGTCGCGGAATATTTCAATAATAGCGTTTTCATATTGTGTTTCGTTCATTTTAAAGAACTCCTTCAATGTGTTAAATCATCATTGTACGAATGAATGAAAATTTATCTTTACGTTTATATAGATTTTGAGTATAATGTGTTTAATCCAAGTTTTCTTGGAGGTGGAGTGCTTGCACTTGGTAGCGGCTTGCTTGGCAGGCCGTTTTACTACGTAAAAAACGCCCACTACTGAGTAGACGCTTCTTGTCGGATTTATGCATTTGACGGGCGTACCGTTCTCCCGCATCTCTCGGGTTTCCCCTGTCATTACCATCGGCGTGTGGTTTGTACGAAATCTACCACCTCAAATGCTTGCCCTACAAGAATTATACTATTTTTCGTTTCACTGCAAAGAATTTGTTAATAAATCTTTGAAAATAAAATTAGATGGTTAGCTCTTTCTTTAATTCAATGATACTTACCTTGACCGTATCCCATACTCTTTCCATATTAACAGCCTCGTATCTGTGTGCAGCTACATTTCGCATTGCTTGGACTTTTTTCCACGGAATATTTTTATTTAAGGATATAAACTCATCCGTATAACTCTTTGATAGTTCACCTATGTTAATCAGTGTCATAACAACGGCTTTTTGCGTTTTTGGGTCTGTATAGAAATCCGCTTCAGACATATTAGCTGTGAACAAGTCTATTTCGTTAATCTCTGACAGAATTTTCTTTGTAATAATATCATTCCTTTTACTTATCTCGTCCATATAAATGCACCACCTTATTAATTGTCATATACTCAGATGCAGTTTTTGATATTGGTGATTCCAGAATATCTACGTTCACTTTTAGCAAATCTGATAAATCTTGTTGAAAGCCACAAAAATCAAGTAGGGTAATAGGTCTTTTTCCAAACTCAACAAGCACATCAACATCGCTGTTCTGCTTAGCAGTTCCTTCTGCGTATGACCCAAATAAATGTACTTGATGGATAGGATACATTGGAGCAGTTTTACTCACGGCCTCTTTTATCTCTGTGATTGTAAGCATAATACACCTCGATTTCTTACATCAATAGTCCTATAAAGTTAATATACATTACAGATAGTATAAGTTCAACAGTAAATCATCATTTAGAGAAGATAGCGCAGGCGATTTTTGTTGAGTGTTGTAGCGTGGGTGAAAATGCCGTACTATCTGACATTTTAACTGTTTGTTATGGCAAAGACCATAAACGGCTCGGTCATGGTGAAATACCCTGCTACGGTTCGGGTGGCATTATGCGTTATGTCGATAAAGCTATTTACAACGGCGAATCCGTCTTGATTCCTCGTAAAGGCTCACTAAACAACGTGATTTTCATTAATGAGCCATTTTGGACGGTGGACACAATGTTCTATACTCAAATGACACACCATAATGTCGCAAAATTTGTGTACTTTACTGTACGTGACCTCGACTTGGCAGGAATGAATGTCGGTTCTGCTGTTCCAAGTATGACAACCGCTGTTCTCAATGCTTTGGAAATCGTGCTTCCGAGCGATGATGCCCTTGCAAGTTTCGAGAAAAGCGTAAGCCCGATGTTTTTGCAAATGCAAGCTAACAAGGCAGAATCTGCCCACCTAGCCGCCTTGCGAGATATGCTACTCCCGAGGCTTATGTCCGGCGAGCAGTCTATCGCCAACTTCGTTGCTAAATGATGATTTATCTTTGTATTTAACTCAATTCGTGCGTCGAGTGCCGTTAAAATGGATGATATTCTTTGTTGTTCTTCTAGATCAGGTACTCTTATGTCATAATTAGAAAAAGACGTTTTGTTTACGATTGGGATTGCTGTTGATGTTTTACTTATATAGTTTAATTTTTTTCCTAATATCATCATTGCATAATAAACAAAATCTGCATCAAACTCATCAAATGGAATTATAGAATTAATTTGTTGATTAGTAACGGTTTCTTCTGTCGTTATAACAACTTTGCCTAAGTCTGAACCAATACAGCTTACACATATTGATCTCTGTGGTAATAAACATTTTTTTACCTCAGCAAGACCTTGTTCGGTTAAATTTTTTGCTGTTTGTTCAACGTATTTTACATTCATATCATCAGAAGGCGTGAGGAATGGTATTGATCCACCATAGTTTTCAGTAATCGCTGTTTTTGGTGTTTTTCCAGTTACTATTCGTCCTAATTCTTCCACACAAACTTTTCGCCATTCAGACCTCAAACCCAATCGCCCCCAGTCTTTTGCGAATCTCATCCTCAAGCTCGTGGGAGTGCTTAAACATTTCCGATAACTCGCTCGTCAATCGTGTCATTTTTTCTTCGAAGGGTTCGCCGTCATCTTCTTGTTCTTCGATACCAACATAGCGTCCGGGTGTGAGTATATAGTCATGTTTTGCTATTTCATTTGTAGAGACGACAGCACAAAATCCATTTGTATCATCAAGTGTACCTTCTTCGAAAGCAACGAATGTATCTGATATTTTAGCCATGTCTTCTGTTGTCATTTCACGGTTTTTTCGTGATATCATTGTTCCCATCTTGCGAGCGTCAATAAATAAAGTTTTACCTTTCTGTTTTTTATTACGGTTTATAAACCACAATGAGACAGGTATTCCTGTTGTATAAAATAGCTGCGTTGGCATTGCGATAATACCTTCGACAAGGTCATCTTCCACGATTTTTCTTCTAATGTCTCCTTCACCGCCACTTTGCGAAGATAGTGACCCGTTAGCAAGCACTAATCCTATTTTCCCGTTTGGTGATAAATGATGAATCATATGCTGCATCCATGCAAAGTTTGCATTGCCTGCCGGAGGAAGACCATATTTCCAACGTACATCATTTGCAAGTTTGTCTGCGCCCCAATCGGAAAGGTTAAATGGGGGATTTGCCATTATATAATCTGCCCTCAGTGTAGAGTGACAATCGCTAAAGAATGTATCAGCGTTATATTTTCCAAGATCAGCCCATATTCCATGAATAGCTAAATTCATTTTTGCCATTTTCCATGTCGTTGGGTTTGAATCTTGTCCGTAAACAGCTATATCATTAATATTGCCTTGATGATGCGCAATGAATTTTGCAGATTGCACAAACATACCACCGGAGCCGCAACATGGATCATAAACTCTCCCGCTGTAAGGTTTGAGAACTTCGACAAGAGTTTGGACAACACAAGATGGAGTATAAAACTCGCCTGCTCGTTTTCCTTCTTGTTCCGCAAACATAGCAAGACAGTACTCATAAGTTCTGCCGAGTAAGTCTTTGCTATCGCCATGCTCTGCCATTTTTATATTGGTAAACATGGTAACAACTTCACCGAGTCTGCGTTTATCAAGTTCAGGTCGTGCGAAAGTCTTTGGTAATATATCTTTAAGCTGCTTGTTCTCTCTTTCGATAGCCCGCATAGCGTCATCTATCATTGTACCGATTTCTGGTGTGTGTGCAACATCGGCTATTTTACTCCATCGTGCTTCTATTGGTACAAAAAATACATGCTCTGCTGCATACTCATCTCTATCTTCCTCAAAACCCTCACCTTCTGCTATAAGCTGATTATAACGTTCATCAAATTTGTCTGATATGTATTTGAGGAATATGAGACCGAGGATTACGTGCTTATATTCAGAGGCATCTATATTGCCGCGCAGTATATCTGCTGCTTTCCATATCTGCTGTTCAAAGCCTATTGTTGCTGTTGATTTTCCTGTGTTCTTCGATGCTGACATTATATATCTCCATTCTGTTGTATTACATGGCTATTTGTATGCAGTTATCCCTGTCATCAACATATCTCTCATAGCATCTCGTAAACTCTCCGGTTCAAGAATCTCCGTTTTACTCCCAAATCTCTGTTTCTTGTTGATAAGATTACCATACTAAAAAGCCATAATCAACAGAAAATGGACAGCTCCACCCTTTATGCAAAATCCGAAGATTTCGCTTCTGCGACTGCGGTGCAGTATATATTGTCTGCGACAGATTAACTCCTTGGAAATTTTGTGTGATGTAACAATAAAAACAATTGGATAATGTAATCGATCTGTAGTAGAATTAGAAACGCGGGAGTTAGTACTAAGAAAGGTAACAGCTCATGGAAAAATGGACATATGAAAAAGCGGGTGTCAGTGTTGAGGCGGGGTATGATGCGGTCAAGCGTATGAAAGCGCATGCAGCCAGAACAAGAATACCCGGTGTCCTTGAGGGGCTTGGAAGCTTCGGCGGCTTGTTCGAATTACCAAAAGGCTATGACGAACCCGTTCTGGTTTCGGGTACTGATAGCGTCGGCTCAAAGGTTCAAATTGCATTTGAAATGGACATCCATAACACCATAGGCATTGACTGTGTCGCGATGTGCGTCAACGACATAATCTGTATGGGAGCAAAACCGTTGTTTTTCCTCGACTACATAGGCATAGGCGGGCTTGACCCCGAAAAAGCGGAGCTTATTGTACAAGGTGTCAGTGAAGGATGTATACAATCGGGCTGCGCGCTCATAGGTGGTGAAACTTGCGAAATGCCGGATATTTACAAGCCGGGTGAATATGACCTGGTTGGATTTGCGGTCGGAGTTGCAGAAAAAAGTAATATAGTCACAGGCAAGGAAATCGCTGAAGGTGACACAATTATAGGTGTTGCATCTTCAGGAATGCACAGCAACGGCTTCACACTTGTCAGAAAATTAGCAGAGCACAACGCAATATCATACGACCAACACATCGACGAATTGGGAGCAACACTTGGCAAAACCCTTCTAACTCCAACAAAGCTATACGCAAAAATGGTTGAAAAGCTGATGTCAAAGCATGAAATTAAAGGAATGGCAAACATAACCGGGGGCGGTTGGGTTGAAAACATACCGCGTATGCTTGCTGCAGACGATTTGAAAATACGCGCATCTAAAGAAAATGCACCGGTGCCGCAGATATTCGGACTCATCCAAAAATGGGGCAACGTTGATGAAATAGAAATGTACTCAACATTTAACATGGGTATCGGATTTACACTGTGTGTTGAGACCGATGACGCAGAAGCAGTGGTGGAAACAATTAAAAGCACGGGAGAGCAAGCGTACAGTATAGGTATTGTTGAAAAGCGTGCAAAGGGAGAACGAGACATTGTCATTGTTTAATCTGGCGGTACTGATATCCGGCTCAGGCTCAAACCTGCAAGCAGTCATTGACGCAACCGAAAACGGCACAATACCGAGTGCAAAAGTCGCACTGGTCGTATCAAGTCGTGAAAAAGTCTTCGGACTGGAGCGTGCCGAAAAACACGGCATTACAAACATGGTAATAGACAGGCTCGATACGGAAAAGCTGATGGATATGCTAAAAGCACATAACATCGACGGGATAATTTTAGCAGGGTATCTCACTGTTTTAGCACCCGATGTAATAACGGCTTACAATGGAAAAATAATCAATATTCACCCCGCATTACTTCCGATGTTCGGAGGCAAGGGTTTTTACGGAATCAAAGTTCATCAAGCGGTATTGGCATCAGGAGTTAAGTACACGGGAGCAACCGCGCATATTGTTGATTGCGGCGTAGATACAGGATCTGCACTTGTACGCGGAGTAATCCCTGTCTCACCGGATGACACTGCAGAAAACCTTCAAAAAAGAGTCCTTGAAGTAGAACACAAAGTGCTTGTCAAAGCGGTTAAGGCATTGGTTGAGGGAAATCTTGATGAATTGATAAAAAGCCCTCTTACGCTAGTAAACAAAGATGATAAAGAAGGCATACTCGAGTATGCAAGAGAGCTAATGGAATTAAGCAATGCGTTGAACGACGGAAAATTCGTCATTGCGGGTAATGCGTGTTCTTAGTAGATTGCGGCTCTGAGGTTGCAATGACAGGAAGGGATGACCAAAAAATGAAAATACTAATAATCGGCAGTGGCGGCAGAGAGCATGCCATAGGATGGAAGCTTAAACAAAACCCAGATAACCTGTTATACTTTGCTCCGGGCAATGGGGGAACATCACAAATCGGAGAAAACATCAATATTAAGGTTGATGAAATCACAAAACTTGCCGACTTTGCGGAAAAGCAAGAAATAGAAATGACCGTTGTCGGACCGGAGCTGCCGCTGACATTAGGCGTCACAGATGAGTTTAACCGCCGCGGATTACGTATTTTCGGACCGGGAATAGAAGGAGCAAGGCTCGAAGGCAGCAAAGCATTCGCAAAAAAGTTCATGCAAAAATACGATATCCCTACGGCAAATTACGATGCTGTAACATGCTTTGTTGACGGGATGAACATGCTTGCACACCACCGCTACCCCGTTGTTATTAAAGCTGACGGGCTTGCGGCCGGAAAAGGCGTAATCATTTGCACCAATAAGTGGGAAGCTGAAGCCGCACTCAAAGATATGCTTGAAGCAAACACATTCGGCGAAGCAGGCAGTACAGTCATTATAGAGGAATTTCTCACAGGAAAAGAAGTGTCACTTATGTGCTTCACGGACGGGGAAACAATAATCCCGATGGAAACAGCAAGCGACTACAAGCGTGCTTTAGATAAAGACAGAGGTGCTAATACCGGAGGGATGGGAAGCATATCGCCGTCACCATATTACAGTGATGGACTCGGCAATGAAATCGCACAAAAAACACTTCAGGGATTAAAACAAGAAGGCTTTGACTATCGCGGAGTAATATATATCGGTTTGATATTGACACCCGACGGTCCAAAAATACTGGAGTACAACGCACGCTTTGGAGACCCGGAAACAGAAGCCCTTCTGCCCCGTCTCGAATCAGATTTAGCAGAGATTCTCAGCGCGACAGCAGATAAGCGTTTATCTGAATGCAAATTGCACTGGAACGACAAGAAAGCAGTGAGTGTGATCATAACCTCGGAAGGTTACCCCGGTACATATGAAACAGGTTATGAAATAGATATACCGGAAACAAAAAGCACTGTATTCCACGCCGGCACAACTACCGAAAACGAAAAAACAATCACAAGCGGAGGAAGAGTGTTGTCGATTACGGCGTTGGGTACAGACTTTGAAGAAGCAAGAAGAGTTGTTTATGAGGATGCAGAAAAAATTAGGTTTGAAGGCAAAACGTACCGGACAGATATCGGATTGGTGCAAGGTGTATAGTATGATAAAAATATTCACCGGAAAAACTAAAGACGTATTCCAACTGGAAGACGGAAATATAAAGCTGGTCTTCAAAGACGATATGACGGGAGCAGACGGGGTATTTGACCCGGGTGCGAACACTGTAGGGTTAACTGTTGAAGGTGCAGGACTGGCAGGACTCAACATGTCTGTGTTTTATTTCAAGCTGCTGGAAGAAAAAGACTACCCGACTCATTTCATATCGGCTGAAGAAAACATAATGACAGTCAAACAAGCAGCTCCGTTTACCGGAGGATTGGAAGTCATTTGCCGTTATAAAGCAATGGGCAGCTTCATTCGCAGGTACGGCGGTCTCATTAAAGAAGGAGCCGCGCTCAATGCCGTTGTAGAAATGACATTAAAGGACGATGCCCGCGGCGATCCTTTGATTAATGAAGACGTACTTGTGGCAGTAGGTATATTAAAACCGGGTGAATATGAGAAAATAAAAACACTTACTCAAAAAATCTGCGAAGTCATAAAAAACGACATCGCAGAAAAAGGTATGGAGTTATGCGACATAAAACTGGAATTCGGTAAGGACAAACACGGAAATATCATACTGATAGATGAAATATCGGGAGGAAACATGAGAGTCCTCGAAAACGGAATCCCGGTGTCACCATTGGATTTATCAAAAAAACTGTCCGGATTTTAATAGAATACATCCACCTAATTAGGGTGTCCATTGTAGTACACATGCCCGGGAAGCACTTCACGAACTCGATAGGTAAGCAGTTCTGATACCGTGACAAATTGAAAGCCTCTGGACAAAAGCTCCGGTATCAGGCGCTGATAAGCAGTCAGCGTCGATTTATATATTTCGTGACTGAGGATGATAGAGCCGTCTCTTACTTGCTGCATGACAGAGTCATATACTGCCTCGGAATCATCGGTATTCCAATCCTCAGGATCTACAGACCAGTAGAGTATGGAAAAGCCAAGCTCACGTGCCACATCTCTCATTGTATCGCTTATAGCACCGTACGGAGGTCTGAACATCATAACCGAGGTGCCTGTAACCTCCTCAATGATATCAGCGGTGTCTAAGATTTGCGCGCGAACAGCATCTGCCGAAAGCTTTGCCAGGTTCTTGTGATCCCAGGAATGGCCGATAACCTCATTCCCTAAACTGACAGCCCGCACCAGAGCCTCGGAATGAGCGTTTACAAGATTACCGACAACACAAAATGTTGCACGGATACCATACATCTCCAGTAAGTCCAAAAATTGGTTTGTATAATAGCCCGGACCATCGTCAAATGACAAGGCAATCATCGGTGCTCGCGGGTCAATACTGCCGCTTTGCGGAGGCACTGACGGACCCGTTGATAAATCACCGTCCGGGCTATCCGAGCCATCTTGTCCATCTTGACCGTCTTGTCCATCTTGACCATCTTGCCCGTCATCAGGTGGCGCTGTCGGCATAGGTGTGGGCATAGGTGTTGGTGATGGCGACGGCACAGGCGCAGTATCCAATGGCGGATTGCCTCTTATAAGCAGTGCATCACCTAAATCCTCATATGGCAGTGTCACCGTTAATGTAGGAAAATCCTCGGGGAGAAGTCTGTTTTTGTCTAAAACCACAATAATACCCTCATGTCCGATTACTAAAAAATGAAGCCAACTCTCATCAATAAAACCAAGACTTCGCTCCGTATTCGGATGTTCAAATATCATCCTTTCACGAAGCAGTTCCAAAATCCTGTCAGATTGTGAGTAATCGAGAATATCATTTGACTCAAGAATTGTATTTCCCGGTAAATCAATATTAAAGGTTTTGACAACATCAATAGGCGGCACCAACGGATCAAAGACTACTGAATAATCACCCTGTTGAAGAATCCCTGCATACCGGTTATCAACTAAAAAAGAATCAAAATGAACATTTACCTCACCGCGAGCTCTTGGGTCTTCATTCAACACCGCCCGAAACTCAGAGAGTATACTGACGCTTAAGCCATGTGCCCAGTTGTAAATAACCTCATCTGAAGGGTGTCCGCCTTGCGGAAAGCGTATGTATGCATGAAACGGGTCATTGTTATGCTTAATAATTGCAGGCCAGCCATACTCAATAATCGCATGATTCGGCCCGTCATTTACTATTACGGGGCGGGGAGTCGGTGATGGCACTGCACTAGGGGGTAGCGGAATCGGCATTGAATCGGCATATGTTATAGTACTGCCTGAATATACAATAAGTGCTATTAAAATAACTCCGCAAAACTGGAAAAATCTTCTCATTTCTAAAGGGAAATCCTTTCGCTGCTTACCTGTTTTACCCGCCGATTGTTACCGCAAGACCCATATTCCTTGCAATATTCGCTGCATATTCGGCGAGATCATCCGAGCATTCCGGGGTGCCTTCCATCATCTCTATCATACCAAGGCTTGCGTATTTTCCCGCGCCGAGCTTGTGGTATTTGATTAAATCAACCTTAACATGACGACCGAGACTTTTTACAAACTTCAAGCGTCCGATAATTTCATCATCACTGTCGTTTACACCCGGAACGAGAATCATGCGGACAGTCATATCCTTGCCCATATCGGCAACTCTCATCGCATTTTCCAAAATCAATTGATTATCCACACCTGTATAACGCTTATGCAATGTCCGGTTTAAAGTCTTTATATCATACAAAACAAGATCGACGGCCGCAACCAGCGGAGCAAGCTTCTCCCACGGAAAATACCCTGCTGTATCCAAAGCGACATGCACTTCCGAATCTCTTAGTTCAAGGGCAACATTGTAGAAAAACTCCGCTTGCAGACCGGCATCACCACCTGAGAAGGTGACACCGCCGCCGGACCGGTCATAAAATACCTTGTCGCGCAAAAGCCCTGAAACAAGTTCCTTTACCGTAACAATGCCGCCGATACGCTCGTATGCATCATAATAACATACAACGGAACATTCTTCAAGATTAGCCGCTTCACGGTCAATATCGCAGCCATCGTCCGTCAGGCGGATGGAGCCGCCGGACATTGCGACACAAGCACCGCATCCGACACATCTGCGAGGATGATAAAGAAACTTGGTCGCATCACCTATAAGCTCGGGGTTTGCACACCACAGGCACTTCAAAGGACAGCCGACGGCAAACACGGTGGTTCGCACACCCGGACCATCCTTGGTAGAGTATCTTTGAAGTTTTGAAATAAAACCATCCATAAATCTGTTTAAGCAGTCGGCACATCGGGTTTATCATCATGCGCACTATCCGCTTTAGCCTTTTCATGCTCTGTCGATGCAATGTATTCGTTTAGGATCTGTTTAATAATTACGGCTACGGGCACGGCTAAAAACATACCGACTATGTTAAAGTAAGCACCGCCGATAACAACTGCGATAATAACAAGAATTGGGCTGACCTTCAGTGAAGACTTCATTATTCTCGGCTCGATGAAGTTTCCGTCAAGCTGGTGGAATACCAGCAGGCAGAGCATAACGTACAGCCCCGTATTCAAATCAGTGGTAATAAGGGTTATTGCACTGATAATAAAGGCAGAAATAATCGAACCGAGATATGGGATAAAATTAAACGCGCCCGCAATCAACCCCAGCAGCAAAGCATAGGGAACGTTGAAGATCAATAAGATTGTGGTCGCCGCGGCAAAGTTAATCAAGCTGTCAAGACCCTTGCTTGCGATAAATGTAAATAGAACTTTATTTATCTGGCTTAGATATTTAATGACTGCATTTACTCTCTTGTCACGCTTAAAAACAGCCGCATTCAAACGCATGAAGAAACTGCCTATTCTCTCTCTGTCCAAAAGAATATATAGTGAAATAACCAGACCCATTATCATACTGAAAACGCCGCCCGCAAACCCCATTACACCTTGCGCAACCTGTCCGATTCCGTCAATATTTACAAGTGAGTTTACAATATCGCCGGATGAGTTTTGTATAATGTCGGGAATGTTTAACGTAACCCAAATTGAATCCGCCGGCAAATTATTGAAGTAGTCCATAACATCAGTAATATAACCGGGAATACTGTTGACAAGAGACAATACATTTTCAGTAACAATTGGCACAACAAAGCTTAAAATGAACACTATCAGTCCAAGCAACAGTACAAAAACAATAACTGTGCTGAAGCCTCTTGCATGTTTGGAGATAAATAATATTTTCACTTTTTTCAGAAGTTTTTCAACAGCATGGTGCGGAATGTAAAGAAAATAAGAAAATAAAATCCCGTACAGTAAAGGAGAAATAATAAAAAGAAACCCACCGATAGCAGCGGTGATTTGCCCGAGATTGTCAATGGTTTTATATATAATCATCAAAATAACGGCAATTATACATATAGGAAGCCACTTGGCTAATTCAAAACCTTCTCTTTTCATTCAACTCATCTCTCCATTCGTCGTACACGTTTAATCTATGTTAAATCCGAATCATTGTACCACGATAGTGAGCATTTGTCCATTGTTGGCACCTATAATAAGCAATGCTCAAGAATAATGTATATTTTTATAACTAAAAAATGCTCTTTTGCTATTGCATTTGAAAAAAACGGTGGTAGAATGGTAAGCGGTGAATTTTGGCATTTATGCCTTAACACCGTAATTTATGTCCACATTACATCTTGGAGGTACGGAAAATTGGCTATTGAGAATCTATTCTGGCTGGGTTATGTCGGAGCCTTTGGAGGTCTGCTGTTTGCGTTTATTCAGATACGCAAGGTTATGGCATACCCTGAAGGCAGCGAAAAAATGGTGAAGATATCGGAAGCCATACGCCAAGGCGCAAACGCATACATGTATAGGCAATACACGACGGTCACTATATTTTTCCTGTCAATGTTTATATTGCTTATGATATTGTCGATTTTCGGGCTTGTTAATCAGTTTACACCATACGCATTCATAACAGGTGGTTTTTTTACAGGTCTATCCGGTTTCATAGGCATGAGGATAGCAACATATGCAAACGTACGTACTGCAAATGCAGCACAAACAGGGTTAAACAAAGCACTTCGTGTAGCGTTTTCATCGGGTTCTGTAATGGGATTTGTTGTCAACGGGCTGGGGCTTCTCGATCTTACAACATGGTTTTTACTTCTCAAGTTTGTATTCAAAGTAAGTGATGCCGATATAGCGCAGACAATGGTCACATTCGGCATGGGTATCGCATCTATGGCAATGTTTGCCCGCGTTGGTGGCGGGATCTTCACAAAAGCGGCAGACGTAGGAGCTGACCTTGTCGGTAAAGTCGAAGCCGGAATTCCGGAGGACGATCCGAGAAATCCTGCAGTTATAGCAGATAATGTCGGCGACAATGTCGGTGACGTTGCCGGTATGGGCGCAGACCTTTACGAGTCAAACTCAAATGCGATTGTAGCGACGATAGCACTTGGATTTGCGGCGGGATATGGATATGCGGGCTTCCTACTGCCGATTCTTGTATCGACGGTAGGTGTGATATGCTCTATAATCGGGACATTCTTTGTAAGGACAAAAGAAAAAGCAAACCAGAAGTCACTGCTTCGTTCGCTTCACTCAGGTGTATTTGTAGCAGGCGGTTTGGCGGCACTTGCAACAATACCTCTTACCCTATGGCTCTCGCACGCTTCAGGTCCTGATATGTGGAGTATCAGATGGGGAATGCTCATTGCTGTATTCGCAGGCATCGTATCCGGATTTATAGTCAGTTACTCCACAGAACATTTCACCTCAGACGCAGCTAAGCCAACGCGCGATTTGGCTCAATCAAGCGAGACGGGAACAGCAACACTTATGATAGGCGGTCTTTCACTGGGAATGAAATCAACCGCAGGACCAATCCTTGCTGTATCAATAGCAGCGATTATCAGCTTCACGGTATCAGGCGGATTTGCCGGAAATGAAATGGCAGGGCTTTACAGCATAGGACTCGCCGCAGTCGCGATGCTTGCGACCAATGCGATAATCCTCGCAACCGATGCTTTCGGGCCCGTTGCCGATAACGCGGGTGGAATTGCCGAAATGGCAAAGCTTCCTCCGGAAGTACGCGAACGCACAGACGCGCTCGACTCACTCGGAAACACAACAGCCGCAACCGGTAAAGGCTTTGCAATAAGCTCAACGGCATTTACAGCTCTTGCGCTTCTTGCTGCATATGTCAATGAAGCAAACACTTCGCTTGGAGCTTTGGGACTGGCAGAGCTTGACTTACGCCTGACGAACCCTGCAGTGCTTATTGGACTGTTCGTTGGCGGCGCACTGGCATTCGTATTCGCTGCATTTTGTATCTCAGGTGTGCATAGAGCAGCACAAAGCGTTGTTATAGAAGTCAGGCGCCAATTCAGAGAAATTGCCGGCCTAATGGAAGGCACAGCCGACGCCGATTATGCAAAGTGTGTTGATATATGCACCATTAACGCTCAAAAAGAAATGATAGCTCCGTCAATCCTCGCAGTTCTTGCACCAATAGTAACAGGTCTGGTCTTGGGTCCGGCAGGTGTTGTGGGTATGCTCGGCGGTGTTATTGCATCAGGCTTCTGTATGGCAATATTTATGCTAAACGCAGGCGGCGCGTGGGATAATGCAAAAAAATACATCGAAGCCGGAAACCACGAAGGCAAAGGCAGCGACAATCACAAAGCCGCCGTAATAGGCGACACCGTAGGCGACCCCTTGAAAGACACAGCAGGTCCGTCCTTCAACATCTTAATTACTCTGGCATCAACAGTTTCAATAGTCTTCGTAGGTGTAGCAACGAGGTTCTCAATAATTGATTTGATCAGAAACATCAGTATCGGGTAAACATAGTAGGGGCGACCGAGGGCGGTCGCCCCTACATCCCTAAAACACATTACGCTTTGCATTGGTCGTATGCAGGATGTGGTGTGCTTTTTCGCTGCCGGGTACTCCAAGGAATTCCTCATACAACACTTTTATTTCCGGGTTTTCAAACGACTTGCGCAAGGGGAGACCTTCGTCTGCCTTATAGATTGCTTTTGTTCTTACGGCAACCAAATCTACGTTGTTGCGTATCGTGTCGCTTTGGTTTGGTTGACCGCCGCCGTTTATGCAGCCGCCGGGGCATGCCATTATTTCAATCATGTGGAATTCTTCCGTACCGTTTTTAACAGCATCCAGCAACTCTCTGGCATTGGCAAGCCCCGATGCGACAGCGACTTTAACATCCATACCCGCAATCTTATATGTTGCGCGTCTTACACCATCGGGACCCCTGACTTCGTTGAAGTTCACTACTTCAAAATTCTCGTCAAGCCAATGGCTTGCCGTTCTAAGTGATGCTTCCAGGACGCCGCCTGTTGCGCCGAAGATGACACCCGCGCCGCTTACAGTTCCGAAAGGATTGTCAAACTCCTCGTCCGGCAGGTTTACAAAGTTAATCCCGTCAGCTTTAATCATGCGCGCAAGCTCCCGTGTTGTGATTGCAACATCCACATCAGGTACACCGGCTGCGGATTGGTTGTCACATCCGAGTTCAAATTTCTTCGCGGTGCAAGGTATGACGGAAACAACAAAAACATCCTTCGGGTCGAGGTTATTCTTTTCGGCGAAGTAGGTTTTAAGCATTGCACCGAACATTTGCTGCGGTGATTTACAGGTTGACAGGTTTGATATCAGTTCAGGGTAATAATGCTCACAAAACTTGACCCATCCCGGTGAGCAAGATGTAATGATAGGAAGCTTTCCGCCCGTTTTCACACGGTCAAGGAACTCATGCGCCTCTTCCATAATAGTCAGGTCAGCGGTCAATGCCATGTCATAAACCCCGTCAAAACCCATACGCTTTAATGCGGCGGCAAGTTTTCCTGTGACGATGGAGCCAAGCGGCATATCAAAGGCTTCGCCGAGTGTTACTCTTATTGAGGGAGCGGCAAAGACAAATACCTTTTTATCCGGGTCTGCAATAGCATCCAGGACTTTTTTCGTATCATCCTTTTCGGTCAATGCACCCGTCGGGCAAACAACAGTACACTGCCCGCAGTATACGCATGGGGCTTCTTCGAGAGTATGACCGAATGCACAACTGATGTTGGTCTTAAAACCTCTGTAAACAGCATCAATAACCGAAACGGATTGCACATCAGAGCAAGCTGCTATACAACGTCTGCAAAGCACACATTTCGTGTTATCACGTACAAGAGCGGGAGATTTGTCATCAATTTCATAGTGGTGAGTCATGCCTTGGAAGGTATTTTCATCAACACCGTAATCATGACAAAGAGTTTGCAATTGACAACTGCCGCTTCTTACGCAAGAGAGACATTCTCTTTTATGGTCCGAAACCAGAAGTTCTAATGTGTGCTTGCGCGATTCTCTGATTACGGGAGTATTGGTTTGTACTTCCATGCCGTCAAAAATCGGGAATACGCATGCCGCAACCAGCGCGCGTCCTCCTTTGACTTCGGCAAGACAAATCCTGCACGCACCGATTTCACATAATCCTTTCATGTAACAGAGCGTGGGAATATCGATGTTTGCGTATTTTGCCGCTTCCAAAATCGTAAGATTTTCCGGTACCTGGAGCGACACGTTGTTTATCTTGATATTAACCATTTTCGTTTCCATTATCACGTGCTCTCCTTTCTTTATTTCTTTATTATGGCGTCGAACTTACATTTTTCCATGCAGACACCGCATTTTATGCATTCTTTTTGATCTATAACATGTATTTCCTTGACCTTACCGGATATACAGTGGACGGGACAGACCTTTGCACAAAGTGTACATCCTATACATTTCTCCGGCACTACAACGTATTGCAATAAGTCTTTGCATATACCGGCGGGACATTTTTTTTCATAAACATGCGCTTTGTATTCATCCTTAAAGTATTTATACATTGATATGACAGGGTTTGATGCTGTCTGACCCAATGCGCAAAGCGAAGATTTCGATATATGGGTACATAACATTTCCATTTTATCGAGATCTTCAGGTTTTCCATGACCCGACGTGATTTTTTCAAGTATTTCTGATAAACGCTTTGTACCTATTCGGCAGGGACTGCATTTTCCGCAAGATTCTTCAACTGTAAAATCAAGGAAAAACTTCGCCATGTCAACCATACAATTATCTTCATCCATTACTATAAGACCGCCGGAACCCATCATAGAGCCGACTGCCGCAAGGTTTTCATAGTCTATAGGCACATCAAAATGTACATTGGGGATACATCCTCCGGACGGTCCACCCGTCTGCGCGGCTTTGAATTTCTTTCCGTTTGGAACGCCGCCGCCGATTTCTTCTACGATTTCACGCATTGTGATTCCCATCGGAACTTCGACAAGCCCGACGTTTGTAACATTTCCGCCAAGCGCAAAAACCTTTGTACCCTTGGATTTCTCTGTTCCCATTGACGAGAACCAATCTGCACCCTTGAGCATGATTTGCGGAATATTAGCAAAAGTCTCAACATTATTAAGAACGGTGGGTTTACCAAACAGTCCTTTTACGGCGGGGAAAGGAGGACGTGAGCGTGGTTCACCCCTATGTCCTTCAATTGAAAGCAACAGCGCGGGTTCTTCACCGCAAACAAAAGCCCCGGCTCCAAGACGGATTTCAAGATCAAAATCAAATCCGGAATCAAAAATGTTTTTACCCAGTAAACCGTACTCTTTTGCCTGATCAATAGCTATCTGTAAACGGTGCACGGCAATGGGGTATTCTGCACGAACGTAGACATAGCCTTGATTTGCACCGATTGCGTAAGCTGCAATACTCATAGCTTCGATTACTGCATGGGGATCGCCTTCCAAAATTGAGCGATCCATAAACGCACCCGGGTCGCCTTCGTCCGCATTAGCGCAAACATATTTTTGGTCACCTTCGGCTTTTGCGGCAAACTCCCACTTCAGCCCTGTCGGGAATCCCGCACCACCGCGCCCGCGTAGTCCGGAAGCCTTGACTATATCAATGACCTCCTGCGGAGTCATTTCCGTCAACGCCTTGCCGAGTGCCAAATATCCGTCAAAACCGATGTATTCATCAATTACCTCCGGATCTATAACACCGCAGTTGCGCAGTGCGACACGCGTTTGCTTTTTATAGAATCCCGTTTCACTGAGAGATTTCATCCCCTCTTCTTCGCAAACAGTTTCATGATAAAGAAGTCTCGTAACGATACGCCCTTTGAGCAGGTGTTCATCGACTATTTCCTTGCAATCTTCAGCTTTAACTTGCGCATAAAAACTGCCCTCCGGATAAATTATCATGATAGGACCGAGAGCGCATAACCCGAAACAGCCTGTGTGTACTACCTTGACTTCTTTTTCAAGCCCGACTTCCTTCAGCTCCGCTTCAAACGCGTCACTGACGGCATGACAGCCCGAAGCCACACAGCCCGTCCCGGCGCAGAGTAAAACATGAGACCTGTATAAGTTCATATTTTGTTATTTCCTTTCTTATTTATCCTCATAAGCACCAATAGTGTACTCTTGCACAATATTACCGTTGATTACATGGTCGTTGATGATTTTTGTTACTTTTTCAGGTGTAAGGTGGACATATGTAACAGGGTCTTGCCCCGGAACGATAACGTCCATAATGGGCTCCAATCTGCACATACCGATACATCCTGTTTGTGCCAGTGTAACGTGTTCGAGGTCTTTTTTTGCCAGTTCCGCTGTGACTGCGTTTATAATCGTCCGTGCTCCTGCGGCGATTCCGCATGTTGCCATACCGACAACTATTCTCGTTGCACTTTTGCCATCCTCTCGCATTGTTGCGTTTTGTTTCATCTTTTCTTTTATCGCGGCAAGTTCGGCTAATGATTTCATTTATATTATCCTTCCTTTCATTATTCTTAATATTTGCGCATTTTCAGTTCTCAATATGGCACTATCTTAAGGTTTTGTCAGTTTTCTTTACAAAAAACAGATAATTCCCGCCTATTTTCCTTCGCCTGACAGGCTTTTTATGTGCTCGTTGACGTATTCCGTCAAAAAAACTACTACTGAGGGGCTGTTTAGTGATGCATTTTCACTTAAAAGCACTTTAACCTCCTGTGTTGAAAACATAAACTCGTTTTCATTCACCCTATAGCGTACGATAAAATCGATTTCTGTGTTTAAAGTAACAAGTGTTATAACCGTTTCGGTCAAGTTTCCAACCGGCTGGCGGTCGATATGGCTCATAACAAAAGTAGCTGTAACGGTAGTCCCGATGCCAAGCTCTGACTTTAGCTCGAATGTTCCTCCCGTAATTTCCGCAGCTTCTTTCAGAAAAGAAATCCCGAGACCGATTTTCCTTGTCGTACGTGTTGTTACGAACGGATTTTGAGCCGCTTTCAAAAAATCCTCACTCATACCTCTGCCATTATCACGCACCCTGATAGTTATACGGTCTGTACTGCTATCTTCCTCAACATCTATCTCAACAAGCGTTGCCTCAGCGGCTATAGAATTTTGTGCGATATCCAAAATGTTAAGAGAAAGCTCATTCATCATAATAATTAATTATCTTTATAATTTTTCAGGATCTCCGGCACTTTGTCTGCGATTATTTTGCCGTACACGTCTTCATTTACCGAAATTACCGGTGCGAGTCCGCATGCACCGACACAGCGCGCGCCGTCTAGTGAAAATTTCATGTCTTCCGTACATTCGCCGTCTTTAATACCGAGTTCCTTTTCAAATCTCTCCATGATTTGCCCTGCGCCTATGACGTAGCAGGCTGTACCCATGCAGATTACGATTTTATATTTGCCCTTAGGCGTAAGTGAAAACTGCGAATAAAAAGTAACAACACCGTATACTTCACTTAATGAGACACCCATACCTTCGGAAACCATTCTTTGTACTTCCTCAGGCATATATCCGTATATACGCTGCGCCTCTTGTATAACGGGCATCAGCGCTCCTTTTTGCTCTTTATGACGTGCAATAGCTTCATAAAGCTCCTGCTCTTGCTCTTTTGTCCCTGTAAACGGAATTGCGGCGGCTTTACACATAATAATGTTCATCCTTTCACTACTGTAACTTTTGTGTTGAAAAGCAACAACAATAATAATATATACACGTAAAAAAATCAATGTAAATAATTTATAACTGCTATAAAAATAACTAACTGCCTCTTTGGAAATAGCTAATGGTTGCTTTGGAAATAACTAATAGCTGCTTTGGAGTTTTTTTCGGGAAGCAGTAAAACATTTTCTCTTTCGTTTATTGTCCACAGCTGATGGGCATCCGACGAAAAAATAATTTTATTCTTTGAGTACACTTCTTTATTTTCCTCGTAAAAACCGCTGTCAGCACCTTTTTGAGAGACCTCTAAGGTGCTGATGTCAAGATGCGGAGGCAAAAATCCTAAATTTGACAATAAACTGAACGAGTCTCTGTCAATATGTGCCGGTATAAATGCTCCTCCGTGCTTATGAACCAAAAGGTATAGATTATCGAAAGTTATAGATGCAGGAGCAATAAGCATGCGCTCCAACTCACCTGTGATTTGGTCGTTTTCATCATAGATTATTTGATTACCGAATATGTGTATGCGGTTTAGTAATCCCGAGAAGTATGGAAAAAGGTCTGTTTCGAACTCCAACGCGGCTTCAATATCATGAAACAGGCATAATACATGGACTTCTTCGGCAGTAGATACTTCAATTCCGGGAAGGACAATAATTTCTTTACCGCCTTGGGTCTGCACCGACTTTGCAGCCTTTACGACAGATTCCGCGTTTGCAAAGGTATTATGATCGGTAACTGCAATCATATCTAAACCGTTTAGTATCGCCATCCTGACGATATCATTTGGTGTCATATCATCATTGGCGCATGGAGAAAGTGCAGTATGAATATGTAGGTCGTAATAAACAGATACCAAAAGAAGCTCCTATGTATAAAGATGATTCAAGGGTTGGGATTTAGGATATAGCTCCGATATTTTTATAGCGAGCGAATAAGCACTTTCTTTTGATGAAAATACCGCGAGGTCTTCTTCGTTAGCTTTTTCTATTACATTATCCGGTGCGGCCAGACCTTCGGGCAATATTACACAAGATGCTTCCGTCATAACGGCAACGGCAACCATGTTAAGCGATGATTGTACTGTTATCCATATATCGCCGGCTTGGCAACCACCCAAAACCCGACTTAGAAGATCGGAAATATAACAAGAAGCAACTTCCTTATCCGTCTCACCCGATAGTTTGATAAGATTAAGCTTTTCAGCCAGTGTTGTAATTGTCATATTTATGAATACCCTTCCAACATGATTCTATTTTATTTCCTGCTGATCATTATAATTTGTCATTTATCATTTATCATTTATCATTTGCCCTCTCCCCTGTTCTCTAAATGGCGGGGGCATATACTCCTGCAGTTCTGTTATTTCACGGAATAGTGTTGACATACGTTCACGCAACTTGAATACACAATCACTTTCAAGAGCCGTACCGTTTATTATATCTTCCGCAAGTGCGTGGCATGAGGGAGCACCGCAGGAGCCGCAATCAATTCCGGGAAGGGTTTCAAATAGGCTTTCGATGTCTGCAAGCTTTCTTATTGCCGTACTCCGGTCGGCATCAATGAGGAAGGGGTAGCCGGATTCGGGTGTCTTTTGCCAATAAAGTATTTCGGGATCGAGGTAGTTTTCATCGATTGTGTTAGTGTCATTTTCTTCAGATAGATTGAGTCCCATGCGTTGGATTCTGGCTCTTGCTACAAAAGGATTTTCGACCGAGAGACAACCGCCGACACAACCACCCGGGCAGGCATTGAGTTCTACAAATCGTACACTTGAAAGTTTATCGTTTTCTACTTCATCCAGAACTCTTATAACATTGTCTATGCCGTCTACGGCAACAAATAGAGATTCATCTATTGCACTGCCTTCTCCGCCCGAGAAGGACCATTTTATTCCGCGTGCTCCCGCAACCGAAAGCTTCATCGGTTCTTTTATTTTATCGACAATCGGCAGAAGCTTTACAAATATTTCACGCATTGACAATATCCCGTCTATTACAACACCGTCGTAACCGATTCGGTATTTCGATGCTGTTATCTTGGCAGGGCAGGGTGAAATGAAAAACACGCCGATCTCTTCGGGTTTTAATCCTTTTTCGCGAACAGCTTTTTCCCTTGCAGCTATTGCTGCTAGTTCGACAGGAGCGATTGTTTTAAGAACATTCTCAAGAAGCTCCGGATAACGCACACAAATCAGCTTTACGACAACAGGGCATGCAGAGCTGATTGTCGGACCGCTCAGCAAAGCACGGGCTTCGGGAAGTATGTCTTTCGTGTGATCCGATACATTTTGTGCTGCAAGTGCAACCTCGAAAATGCTGTCAAATCCTATATTGACTAGTGCGGTCAAAATAACATTCACATCACGTATGCTCTTAAATTGCCCGTAGAGCGACGGTGCCGGCAGGGCAATCTTGTACTTGTAATTATCTATCATAGAAATAGGGTCGGAAATAGCTTTTTTTGCATTGTGAGGGCATACACGTATACACTCACCGCAATCAATGCAATGATCATTCATTATAACTGCTTTGCCGTTTCTGACACGAATCGCTTCCGTGGGACATCTTTTTATGCAATTTATGCACCCTTTGCATTTTTCAGCATCAAGTGTAACCGAATGAGTAATAGATTCCATTTAATTTTCCTTTAAATTATCCTCTTTCACGTAGCGATAGTAATAACCAAAGTCGTGCCTTTTCCCACTTCACTGATGAGGCTTAAATTATCGCTTTGCTTTTTAATGTTCGGCAGCCCCATACCGGCACCGAAGCCCATCTCGCGTACTGTGTCGGAAGCGGTGGAAAACCCTTCCTTCATGGCAAGATTTATATCGGCAATTCCGGGACCTTCGTCCGTCAAAGTTATTGTTACTTGATTTTCACTGATTCCGACCTCGGCAACTCCGCCACCGCCGTGTATTACCATGTTGATTTCACCCTCATACATGGCAATAGATGTGCGCCGGATAAAATCGGGAGAAAACCCGAGTTGCTTAAGAGTCTTTTTCACCGCCGCAGATGCAGCTCCTGCGGAAGCAAAATCATCAGCACTGACTTCATATCTTTGCTTGAGAACTTCAACTCCTGAATTATCATTTTTATTTTCCAACTTTAGACCCTCGGAATTATGCACCAACCCCTTCTTTACCTGTCTGCAGGAAACTTTTTGAAGTGGTCTTTGCTATTTTATCTTTTGTCATTTATCATTTGCTATTTATTATTTGCTATTCATCTCCGCCGCGCAAGCCGGCAGCATATAGCAGACCGCAGGATGTATACATAGAATAGTCGGTCTTCATAATTACTATTTCTTTTTCATTTGCAAGCTTAACAAGTGCTTCATCAGGCTCTTTTCCACGCACGATTATCACACAGCGAATGTCCATCATTTCTGCTGTACGAACGCTTTGCGGATTATTAAGACCAGTCAAGAGAAGCCCTTTGTTCTCGCCAAATGCCAGCGCATCACTCATAAGGTCCGCGCCGCAAGCTGCGTTGATTTCAATGTCCTCAAACGGTACATCGGTATAAACTTTTGCATTTAGCACTTCCATAACCTGAGCAAGTTTCATAATAGTTTTTCCTTTCAAAACATACACTTTAAGTGCCTACCCATGATAACACTTTATATCAATAGCCGCAATAGAAATTTATGATATAGTATCATGTTTCACGGTTCTCGCTATGCGAGGAGTGAAACGATATTATTTAGTCAATATTAAATGGTTGTGCAGCAATCATTAAGTCCTTTATAACTTCCCCCGCTAAGATAAACCCGGCGACCGGCGGAACAAACGAGATGCTCGACTGTAGGGGCGACCGCTCAGAAGACAGGGGGACAGGTTCCTTCGAATAAACAACCTTCAAAGCCTCCACGCCACGTTTGCGCAATTCTTTTCGCATAATTCTTGCCATCGGACACACCGTTGTTTCATATATATCGGCAACTTCGAATGCTGTGGGATTAAGCTTGTTCGCTGCGCCCATTGAGCATATAACCGGGACATTCTGATTTATTGCACGGCATACAAGTTCTATTTTTGCAGTCATTGTATCGACGGCATCAATAATATAGTCATAAACGGACAAATCAACACTGTCGGCTGATTCAGGCAAATAAAAAATTTTATGTGCTCCGATTATGACTTCCGGATTGATTTCAAGCATACGCTCTTTTATTACATCTACCTTATTGCGTCCGAGTGTCTTATGCGTAGCAATGAGTTGTCTGTTGATGTTAGTTATATCCACAACATCACCGTCAAAAACATCGATTTTGCCAATACCCGCACGGCAAAGAGCCTCAACGGAATAACCGCCGACACCGCCAACACCGAAAACCGCCACATGGCGGTTTCTCAGTTTCTCAATATTCTCACGTCCAATAAGCAAAGCCGTTCTCTGAAATTGATCGTTTTTACTAAAATCCATTATACTAAAATCCAAATTCCCATAAACCAATAGCCCGTCATTCTGCGCTTTTGTCGCAGAATGACGTAGCTGCTCATCTACTTAAGCGAAAATTTTGAACCATCCAAGATAGAATCATCATTGAAAACCCAATCGCGTATGTGGGTCACACTAACTTTTCCTCCCTTGGAGCGACATATCGTTTTTTCAATACCGGAATTAATTATCAACCGCTGACACATACTGCATGAGCTTGTATCATCCAGCAGTTCACCGGCTTTTGCGTCAAACCCTGTCATATATAACGTAGAGCCCATCATATCGCGGCGAGCTGCAGAGATGATAGCATTTGCTTCGGCATGAACACTGCGGCATAGCTCATAACGCTCACCACTGGGAATACCCAGTTCATCTCTCATGCACACCGAGCGATCCAGGCAGTTCTTTCTCCCTCTCGGCGCACCGTTATACCCTGTCGCAATTATCTCATCGTTGTACACAATGATTGCACCGTATTTACGGCGGCGGCAGGTCGATCTGAGTGAAACAGTTTCAGCGATATCGAGATAATAGTTTACTTTATCCTTACGTTCCATAGTTAACCTCCGGTACTACCTATATTAAAATCACACTTATTATAGTACCGCCGGCAATTAAAATCAAGCATTGCAAATTAGTAATAAACGAAGTATAATGAAAATTCAAGTTAACGGATTAATAAGGGCGGAAATTTCTCAAGCAAAGCGACAAACAAACGACGTGTAAGCGAAGGAAAATATAATGATGAATGACTCTCAAATCAACCAGCAAGAAGCCGATGAACAACCCGTTGTAAAGAAGGGACTAAAGCTTCGGACTAAGCTTGTAATGATATTTGTTTCAGTTATGATGATACCCGTTGTATTATTTACGGTTCTTGCATGGAATCAAATAATGTCGCTCGGATATCTTCTAAGGGACTTATCGGTATCTGATGCAACAACTGCTCTAAACGACAATGCGCGAGATAACCTTGAGCGTATGACCACTGACACTGCAATGTCAATTGCGGAGTTTCTTTATCAACGTGACCGGGACATCCTTATGCTTGCTCAATTTCTGCCTTCCGATGAAACATTCAGAGCATTTTCGGAAAACAGAACAAGCAAACTGATGAAAATGGGAGAGTGGGTTCTTTCGGATGACCAAATGTCATGGGTCGAAGTAGATCCGTTTGTATGTAAAGGCTCACTCGATGTATCTTCAAACAGAGAAAATAACGACATAGAATTCGGGAGCAGCTTCAACTACAGACCTCCGGAGTTTTTTGAGCACTACAGAGAGTCGTTTCCGTTATATGATGAAATTACATTTATCAACCTTAACGGTCAAGAGATATTTAAGTTCGTAAATCCCGCCTCAACAAAAGTAAATTATCCGATGAACCCGGAGTTATTAGACATATCAGACAGGGCAAACACTTATGTCAGAGCGGAAACTTATTGGGAAGATTTACAAAACCTGCGTCCCGGAGAGATTTATGTGTCTGACGTCATAGGTGCTTATGTCGGCACCAACTTTATAGGTATGTATACACCCGGGGCTATGAGAAATGCACCGCAGGCTCACGCAAACTACGACCTGCTGCAGGAAATTGCGAATCTGCCTTTGGACGAATTCTATGAAGAAGCAAGGCGGCAGGCGTTTGCGGGCTTTGAAAATCCCCTTGGACAAAGATTTGAGGGTATAATCCGCTGGGCAACACCAATCATAGGTTTTGAAGGAGAAGTCTGGGGCTATGTTACTATGGCACTAAATCACGACCATATAATGGAATTTGTCGATTTTATAACTCCAATGCCTGAACGCTATTCCGTTCTGTCAGACGCTCATAGCGGTAACTATGCATTCCTTTGGGACTATAAATGCCGTAACATTGTTCATCCCAGACATCATTCAATCGTAGGATATAATCCGGTAACGGGAGAACCGCAGGTTCCATGGCTGGAAGGGTCGGTAATGATGGAGCGTAACTACGAAGAAGGCGGCTTTGTCTTCAACGAAAACAATGTTGCTATACCCATATTAGACGTAAACGGGGAACCGCAACCGGCGCGGGATACGCCATTTTACTATTGGTATTCAGGCAGCGGCAGTGATTGGCTCGAAGATAATCCCACATGGTACAACCTCTCAGAGGAATCCTCGGGTATAAGCTGGGGGCAATTCTACGAGGAAAATAAAGATAACAGGGAAATTCTTCCGCAGTTTGGTGAAAGACAACTGAGAGATGCAAACGGAAATCTCGTCTATAAAGAAGACGGCACTCCGATACTCGACTACCAATCACGCACAAAAACACCCGCCAGAGTACTAACCAGAGCAGGTTTTGTAGCTCTTGACGGAAGGTTCTTAAACAATGCACCTCAGTGCACAGGTTGGATGGATCTGACAGAAGACGGAGGATCAGGCTCATTCTATATCTATTGGAGTAATGTATATAAACCAACCACAGCAGGCGCCGTACAATATTACACAGGTAAGTTTTCACCTGAAGTACAAGGAAACAGACGGGGCATCGGATTTGTTACAATCGGTGCAGGTCTGGAGGATTTCACAGAACCCGCTGTTCTCATGGGGGAAAGAATGATCCTCGCAATCGATACAAATTCACGGCAGTATGCTACACATATTATTATTATGAGTGGTGCAATATTTGCTCTGACTCTGGTTGTTGCAGTATTATTAGCTTCGGCAGTTACACGCCGTATTAAAGTGCTTATTGTAGGATTATCAAGATTCCGCCAGGGAGATATGAGCTTTAGGCTTCGCTCAAAAGTAAATGATGAGTTCGGGCAGGTTGCAGATTCATTTGATGAAATGGCTGACAGCCTTGAAGAAAGCATGGGTAGAGCAGAGCAGGCAAGCATTGCAAAGAGCACCTTCCTGTCAAACATGAGCCATGAAATACGCACACCGCTTAACGCGATTATAGGAATGACAACCATAGGTATTACTGCTCCGGATTTAGAGAAAAAAGACTATTCACTTAATAAAATAAATGATGCTTCAAAACATCTACTCGGAATAATAAATGACATTCTTGATATGTCGAAAATTGAAGCGAATAAATACAGTCTTTCAAAAGCAACCTTCAGACTTGAGGAGATGATTCACCGTGTTGTTGATGTTATCAATTTCCGTGTTGAGCAGAAACACCAAAAGCTGACCGTTCATATAGACCCGAACACGCCAAACTACCTGATAGGTGACGACCAAAGACTTGCACAAGTAATAACAAATCTATTGTCCAATGCGGTCAAATTCACTGCGGAAGATGGCAGTATTCATTTAGAGATAATGGTAGAAGATGAAGTAGATGACATGTGTACACTTTTAGTAGTTGTAAGTGATACAGGTATAGGCATGAGCAAAGAGCAGCAAAGCCGCTTGTTTATGTCTTTTGAGCAGGCAGAAGCAAGCACCTCACGCAGATTCGGCGGCACAGGGCTGGGGCTCGTTATAAGCAAAACCATCGTGGAAATGATGGGTGGCGAAATATGGATTGAATCCGAACTGGGCGACGGATCGGTCATTTCGTTCACAGTACGTTTGGGCTTTGACAGAACCGAGCACATAAAGGAGATTGCTCCGAGAGGTAAAGCTGAGGAGATAAAACTGTTAATTACAGATGAGGACATGGTTACAAGAGTTTTCTTCGAAGAAATGTCATATGTCACCAGCATTACATGCGATATTGTTACACGCGGCGAAGAGACTCTGGCAAAGCTTGAGGAAACTTCGGATTATGATCTCTTCTTTGTTGCGGGAACGCTTCCCGATATGACGGGTGTTGAGCTTGCACATAAAATAAATAGTAAAAGCCCTAAAAGTAAAATCGTCATGATTATGTCGGGAGTAGATTGGGAAGAGCAGTGTGAAAACGCACTTGAGGCAGGTGTTACTACTCATATTCCCAAGCCGTTGTTTAATTCTCCTGTTATAGACTGTGTCAACGAGCTGTTATTTTCCGATAATCTTCCGAGTGATACAACAGAAAATAATGACCAACCGGATTTTGAAGGTCATACTATACTTCTGGTCGAAGATGTGGATATCAACCGCGAAATTGTAATGGCTCTGCTTGAGCCGTCTAAGCTTAGTATTGACTATGCAGTCAATGGTATCAATGCTATTGAAGTGTTCTGCGAAAATCCCGAAAAATACGAGTTGATATTTATGGATCTCCAAATGCCGGAAATGGATGGGATCACGGCGACCGAAAAAATAAGGGCACTGGATATTGAACATGCTAAAAACATTCCAATAGTGGCAATGACGGCAAACGCATTCCAGGAAGACATCGATAACTGCCTCGCCGCCGGAATGAACGGTCACCTGGGCAAACCCCTTTCATACGACATGGTAATAGCTACGCTTGAAAAATACTTGCACGGTAAAGAATAACGGTAGTCGGTCAGAGGGTATCCGGAAAACTTTTGATACTTACAACCATCGCACTAGCACCTTAGTGAAGACTTGTTTTATCGGCAAAATTTGTGTGCCGGCTGTAAGTATAAACGGTAGTCGGTCAGAGGGTATCCGGAAAACTTTTGATACTTACAACCATCGCACTAGTACCTTAGTGAAGATTTGTTTTATCGGCAAAATTTGTGTGCCGGCTGTAAGTATCAAAAGTTTTCCGGATACCCTCTGACCGACTACTTCTATTCTTGAAATTCTGTTAAATGCTTCCAGTAGCGTTTTGGCATGTTTCCCATTCTTCTTTTTAGGTTTATCCTCCCCTCGATTGCAATTGTATTATAAAACTGCTTCCAGAGTGCTCTGTATTTTTCTTCTTTTTCACATGCTTCAGGCAGTTCCAGATTGTCGAGTTGAACAATTGCGCTCTCTCCGTTTTGGTGGACGAGGGCGTGTTTGTTTGTTTCGTCATATATTAGAAACTGCTCGCTTGGGAGTCTGTCGCAGTAATGGTTTACTATCATGGGAAGGACAAAATTCTTTGGCTCGATAATTGCAACCAGAGCTCCGTTGTAATCAGAAAAACGCAAAAACTCCCTATAGAAATAGCTCTCTCTCGAAACTTTTCGCGCAATGTCTGTAACTTTTCGAACGGTGTCGTTTGCCAGCATGTTTGTAATAGATGCTCCGGTTTTGTAGCCAAGGCGGAGAAAGTTGAGAATAGTGATTTCTCGATTGTCTTCGCATGAGTAATAGCATAATCTGACAAGTCTGAGTGCCTCCTCTGAAATTGATGTTGCGATTGATTTTTCGACCTTTTCCGCCGATATAATATCAGTTTCTATTTCCTTAACCGGAAAGAGAGTGGCTTGTACTTCGCTGTAACTGAAAATCAATGCCGGAAGTTCCTTCTGATAGTAGCTCTCGTAAACGCAACAAAGCAGCCCTTCAAAAGAACCGTCATACAAATATGCAATATCTGAACGTATGCTGTGTTTCTGAGGCTTCTCTATTATGTCAGGCACGCTTCTAAACCTCCCTTTCTTGCCCCATTCCGCGGAAGGGGGTGCCGTCGCAGACGGCGGGGGTTGTCTTTTTGTTGTTGACACAAGTTTCACAGTCGCTTTAAAACTATTGCTTAATTGGTGAGTCTTTATGCTCTTAATAAACCGGCACTCAATTGGACAGGCTCTACTCCTTTTAACAAACTATCAAATGCGATATCGTCAAACAGTGAAAGCTGCTCCATAGGCGGACCTGCCAGTTGCCAGCTTTGCTCTGATAGCAGACCGCGCAAAACTGCTTCGGGGTCATATCTTATGCCAAGCATTGTTTTGCCCTTGCAGGTGATGAAGTATTGGGCTCTTTTCAGGACTATATTCATTTTCTTCAGATCGGGAAAATCAAGCGAGCCTGAGCGTCTTGCTCTAAGGATTTTTTTCGCACCGATAACACCAAGCCCCGGAACGCGCAGTAATACTTCATAAGGTGCTGTGTTGATTTCTACGGGGAAATAATCATAATGATTAAGTGCCCAGTTGCATTTCGGGTCAATAAGCAGGTTGAAGTTGGGATTTTTTTCATCAAGCAGCTCGGCAGCTTCAAACTCATAAAAGCGTAAGAGCCAGTCAGCTTGATATAGCCGGTGCTCGCGTAATAATTGGGGTTTTGAGTCTATTGCAGGTAAATTGCGTCCTTCCAGAACAGGCATATACGCGGAGTAAAATACCCGTTTTAGCTCATACTTCTTATACAATGCGGCGGAGAGATTGATGATTTGATAATCTGTCTCCGGGGTGGCTCCGACAATCATTTGGGTGCTTTGACCGGCGGGGACGAATTTTGGTGTTCTTTTATATTTGACCAGCTCGGTTTTGTTCTCTAAAATGCCGTTTTTGATCATCTTCATCGGAGCTAAGATACTCTCGCGGCTTTTGTCGGGAGCGAGAAGCTTTAGGCTCTCGTGTGAGGGTAGCTCCAGGTTGACACTCATGCGGTCAGCCAGAAGACCCAGGCTTGTGAGGAGCTTTGGATCAGCACCGGGAATGACTTTGACATGGATATAGCCGCGGAAATGATATGTATTACGAATCAGCGATAGTGCCTCAATCATAAGCTCGCAGGTATAATCGGGGTTTTTAACGACTGCGGAGCTGAGAAAAAGACCTTCAATATAGTTGCGTCTGTAGAATTGAATCATCAGCTCTGCCAGCTCATGCGGCTCAAAAGTAGCGCGGCTGATGTCGTTGGATTTTCTGTTGACGCAATAGTTGCAATCATACGCGCAGGCATTACTAAGCAGTACCTTCAAAAGAGCAATGCATCTGCCATCGGCGGAAAAGCTATGACAAATACCGCAGGCTACGGCATTACCCAGAGAACCCTTCTTCCCCGCACGGTCAACACCGCTGGAAGTACAAGCAACATCATACTTGGCGGCATCAGATAAAATTGTAAGCTTTTCTGTAATGTCCACGCTTCCAAGTATATCACAGAGCATTGTACAATTAAACGGATTGTTGAACGGATATTAACATAACTCTTGCATTTTTTCGTATTTTCAATTAATATGTTTCATGCATTGTACGACTGCTTGAAATTAAGTTGTGCACTGCTTAATGGGAACGGAAGGAATCTACTATTATGGCAGAGGATAGAACAAAAATACTTGAAAATTTGAGCACCACACTCAAGGGCGGCGTCATTATGGACGTTTCTACTCCCGAACAGGCAAAAGTAGCTGAAAACGCAGGAGCGCGTGCAGTCATGGCACTTGAACGTGTCCCTGCTGATATTAGAGCCGCAGGCGGCATATCACGCATGAGTGACCCTAAAATGATAAAAAATATCATGGATACAGTAAGCATCCCCGTAATGGCAAAATGCCGTATCGGACACATTTCGGAAGCACAAATCCTCCAGGCAATAGAAATATACTGCATTGACGAAAGCGAAGTCCTGTCACCTGCGGATGATAAATACCATGTAGACAAACACAGCTTCCGGACACCATTTGTGTGCGGTGCGACAGATTTGGGCGAAGCACTGCGCCGGATAAACGAAGGCGCATTGATGATACGTACAAAAGGCGAAGCAGGAACCGGCGATGTCGTGCAGGCAGTCCGCCATATGAGAATGATTCAAAGCGAAATCCGCCAACTTACATCCATGAGAGAAGATGAACTCTACGATACAGCAAAAAAACTGCAAGCACCATATGATCTCGTCTTGTACGTCCATAAAAATGGCAAGCTTCCTGTCCTCAACTTTTCGGCAGGCGGTGTAGCAACCCCTGCAGACGCAGCCCTAATGATGCAACTGGGAGCAGAAGGAGTATTCGTTGGCTCGGGCATTTTCAAATCAGGTGATCCTGTAAAACGCGCCGCCGCAATAATAAAAGCAGTTGCAAACTATAAGGATGCAAAAATACTGGCAGAACTCTCAGAAGACCTCGGCGAACCAATGGTAGGCATAAACGAGAATGAAATAAAAGTAATCATGGCTGAACGCGGCCGTTAAAAACAATAAAAAGCCGGGCTGATTAAATGGTTTTGCTTTTTGAGGAACTTTATGAGTGTTGATAAAATTGGACAGTATATAGAAAGCCGTAAAAAATGTCACTTCGTAGGTATTGGCGGTGTTTCGATGTCGCCTCTTGCCGAAATTTTTCACAGAATGGATATAGACATTTCCGGTTCAGACATGTGCGAGAACGGAGCGACCCGGGACTTGCGTGACCATGGTGTTAATGTCAATATTGGACACTCTGCTGCAAATATATCTGATGCAAAGTATATAATCCGTACTGCCGCTGCACGTGAGGATAACGTTGAAATCCGCGCTGCACGCGAGCAGGATATTCCTGTTTTTGAACGCGCACAGGCATGGGGTTATATAATGCGTAAGTATAAAAACGCAATATGTATTTCAGGTGTTCACGGAAAAACAACTACAACGTCAATGGTTTCTCACATCTTGCTGGCTGCCGATGCAGACCCTACAATAATGCTCGGCGGGACTCTTCCCGTTCTCGAGTCGGGATGTCGTGTCGGTAAGGGAGATACTATTGTGGTAGAATCTTGTGAATACTATAATTCTTTTCACAATTTCTTTCCAACGGTTGCTGTTGTGCTTAATATTGACACCGACCATCTGGACTTTTTCAAGGATCTGGACGATTTGAAGTGTTCATTTTGCAAGTTTGCTTCACTTGTTCCCCCTCGCGGGCATATCGTATGTAACGGTGATAATTTCAATACGATGGACGCACTTGCGAAACTCGACAAGGAATTGATTACTTTCGGTTTTGGAGAAAAAGCATGTGTAAGTGACAACCCTATCCGTGTGCGCGGTGTTAATGTTTCCGTTACAGGAAGAACACCTTCAATGGATGTTTTATTCGACGGTAATCCCGTTTGCCGGATAAAATTGCAGATTCCAGGTAGACACAATCTTGAAAACGCGCTTGCAGCAGCCGCTGCATGTCTTACTGTCGGAATTTCTCCAAGTGCCATTGAAGAAGGGCTTTTCGGCTATACAGGTGTCGGCAGACGATTTGAGTATAAGGGAAGCTTTAACGGTGCTGATGTTTATGATGATTATGCTCATCATCCGTACGAACTGCATGCACTTCTCAATGCTGTTGAAACGCTTAATGTGTATGAGCGAGTTATTCTTGCGTTTCAGCCGCACACTTATACAAGAACAAAGGCTCTTTTTAACGATTTTGTAAAAGAGCTCAAAAGACCGGATATAGTTTTCCTGGCTGAGATTTATGCCGCAAGGGAAAGTAATGACATCAGCATTTCATCAGGATTGATTGCTGACACTATACCGGGTGCACGATATATCTCCGACTTTTCGTTGCTGACCGATGAAGTCAGGAAAGTTGCAAGAGAAGGTGATATCATCCTTACCGTGGGTGCAGGCGACATTTTTAGAGTTGGCGAAGCACTTGTTGAAGGCTAACTTGCACACCAATAAAAGTGCTGGGGCTCATTTTGAGCCCCGGCACTTTCTCTGTTTTTGCTGTTTGTGTTTACACTTGTTGCCCGTAGCTTCTGGCAACAAGTTTTTCATTGAATTGATTTAATACAATTATACACATAACAGTTCCTGCTGCGGTCAGTAATGTGCACATAGTCTGGAATGCAAGCACGCCGCTCGATGGGAATGCGACACTATATACAGCTTCGCGCAAAAAGTCAGGAAGCTCTCGCATAATACTCCAAACAAATTGCTGTGCCGCCGTTACTGAAACGATGGCTGTTAGTGCGCCAAGTACGTTAAATCCAACCATGATGTATGTGAGGATTGTGAATGTTTTGATGCCCGGGAGTGGATTAAAGGTGTTATACATAATGCCGTGGCTTAATCCGGCAAGCATCTGCAGTACGGCTTTGAAATAAATAATAATGAAAGTAACCATACCGCCTGCAACAAGCAGAGAAACTAATCCGACAGCCATAAATCCGCCGCCTAAGCTACTTGCCGCTGCGAATAAGATGATTGCAGCAATTATAACAACCAGTGCAACAATACAAATCACTACAAGCTGAATGATGATAGACACCTTGAACAACTTAAGTGATGTGATAGTTTTTTCCGGCAGCTTCGGTTGCTTTGAGGCAACGAAAATCAGCCAAAAACCTGTTACGGGCAGTGCAAGAATTCCCATGGAAAAAATACTAAAGACATCAAAAGACATGAATATCTCTAAGATTCCTCCTGCCGAGAACAGAATAATTGCTACCATGAATAGTGTTGTGCCGCCGAAACTATGCAACATTTCGGTGAAACTGCCGGGTGCATAATGAGGAAGCGGGATTGGCTGAGCATAACCCGGATAAGGCGGTGGAATCGGTGCACCGGGTGGTGCGCCGTAGTGTGCCGGCGGTGGTGGTGCGACGTATTGCGGTGGCGGCGGTGCGCCATAATGTGGCGGAGGAATCGGTGCGCCGGGAGGCGGTGCTATCGGCTGTGGCGGCGGTGGTGCAATTGGTTGTGGCGGTGGAGGCGGTGCAACCGGTTGCTGCGGAGGCTGTGCATTGTCGACTATTGCTGTGCCGCAACTACTGCAGAAGCCGGCTCCTTCAACCTGATTGCCGCAATTTGAACAAAATGCCATTCTTAAAACCCCTTCCATTAACATAATCTATTATTTGACCAGTGCTCCGAATCATATACATCGGATACTTGAAAAGATATTATATCACTTGGTAACAATAGTCAATATGTTCTGCGATTTCTTTCATGATTTTAATGATTTTTCCATAATGATTTTTGTTGAGTATAAGCCGTTATTTTGATATACTATTTCAATTGAGGAAAGGTGGATTCTCTGAATGAAGTTTAGCAACTGGGATATTGGCAGTTTTGACAGAAAGTCAGCAATTGGTTTTGTCAACTGTGGTATAAATCCTCTCGTTTCTGTTTTTCTCACATCTCGCGGTATTACCGATATTAACGACGTATTAGCTGCCACCGGTTTTAAACCCGCTCCTTTGCATGACCCGTTTCTGATGGCTGATATGAGTAAAGCTGTTACCAGAATCAAAAATGCCGTCAGATTAAAAGAACGCATAGCTATCTATGGTGATTACGATGTAGATGGTATGACCGCAAGTGCTATCCTCGCTATGTGGCTCAAGTCGCAAAAAGTGGACTTTGAAATATATATACCGGGACGGTTCGATGAGGGATACGGTCTTAATACCACAGCACTTGATACATTAAAAGCCAACGGAGTTAAGCTTGTAATAACCGTCGATTGTGGTGTCACAGCTATTGACGAAGCAAAATACGCAAAAAAAATAGGTCTTGACCTTGTGATAACCGACCACCATGAATGCAAAGAAGAGCTCCCCCTCGCATGTGCGGTTGTTGACCCGAAACGTCCTGATTGCAATTATCCGTACCGTTCACTTGCCGGGGTCGGAGTTGTTTTCAAGCTAATTTGCGCACTTGAAGGTGACTTTGATTCAGATAAGATTATAGATATGTACAGCGAGTTTGTAGCAATCGGCACTGTGGCGGATGTTATGCCTGTGGTTGGCGAAAACCGTGAACTTATCAGGCGCGGACTAAACGTATTAAATACCAACCCTCGCCCGTGTCTGCGTTGTCTTTTGAAAGAGATTGGCAATTCGTCCGAAAAGGTGACGGCATCAACTATCGGTTTTTCAATTGCCCCGAGGCTTAATGCCGCCGGCAGAATGGGACAAACAGATCTGTCTGTAGCATTGTTACTCTCGGAAAGTGACGAAGAGTCAGAACGGCTAGCAATCGAGCTTTGCAGGCTCAACGCTGAAAGACGGAATCTTGAGCTTGAAATTTACGAGGAAGCTATTGCCATGCTTCCGGAGGTTGTGCCGAATGAACCGATAATTCTTGTAAAGCACGATTGGTATCAAGGAGTTACCGGTATTATCGCAGCGAAGATAGCAGAGAAGTATCATTTGCCGACAATAGTCATCAGTATTGATGAGGATGGAATTGGCCGCGGTTCGTGCCGGAGCTTCGGCTCATTTGCTATATATGACGCATTACGGTCATGCGAAGATATTCTGGACAATTTCGGCGGGCACGAAAGAGCAGCCGGGGTCACTGTTTCCGAGGAAAAAATAGAAGAATTCCGCAAACGTATAAACGCTTATTATCACACTTGTATTGAAGCATTGTCAGAGACTAATCTTAAGCTTGATTTTGAAGTTGAAAAGCCGGCACTTCTGACAATCGAAAATATTGAAGCTTTGGAAAGTCTTGAGCCGTTTGGCAGCGGCAATCCGTCACCGTGTTTATGCATTTGCGGTGCTGTTGTTACCTCCGCTCAATCGATTGGTTCGGGGAAACATTCAAAGCTTAGAATTGAAAAGGCGGGAAAAACCCTCGAATGCATTTTCTTTTCCGCTTCTACCGACGATTTGGGTATTACTGAGGGAATGTTGGTTGATGTGGCTTTTGAGCCTCAGATAAATGAGTTTCGAGGACGCAGCAGTGTACAATTGCAACTGTTGGATATAAGGGTCAGTAATTGAGTATACCATACACAATAATCATGCTTAATAGAATTATGGATTGCCACACCGTCTGCGGACGGTTCGCAATGACGGAAGGGGGCGGACTTGACCTTGAGTAGTGCTATAGAGAAGTATCATGATTTAGAAGCTGTTATACTTGAGTACATGCCCGGTGCAAATGTCGAGCGTATCAGGTCTGCTTTTGAGTTTGCCCGCAAGGCTCATGGTCCGCAGCTTCGAAAGGATGGAAATGAGTTTATCACACATCCTATAGCCGCTGCCGAGATTGTCGCGGAAATCGGCATGGACGAGGATTCTCTTTGCGCCGCTTTGCTGCACGATTGTATTGAGGATACAAACGCAACTTACGAAGATATCGAAAGACTGTTCGGCAAGGATGTCGCAAGACTTGTTGAAGGGCTTACAAAGCTGTCACGTATAACCTATACAAGCGTAGAAGAAGAACAAATGGAAAATCTTCGCAAAATGCTCTTTGCGATGGCTCAAGACATTCGTGTTATTCTCATCAAACTCGCCGACAGGCTTCATAATATAAGAACGTTAAAATATCTGCCTGAAGTGAAACAAAGAGAAATAGCTCTTGAAACCATGGAAATGTACGCGCCTATTGCACACCGCCTGGGAATGCAGCGTATTAAATGGGAGCTTGAAGACTTATCCATTATGTTTCTTGATCCTGTGGCATGTAATGACATCATAGAGGAGCTTAAGCAACGTCATATTGAAGATGAAGCTTTTTTAAACCAAATACAAACTCGTTTAACAGAACGATTGCTCGAAAATGGTATCTCTTGTCAGGTATCAGGCAGAGTGAAACATACATATAGCATTTACAGAAAAATGTTCAGCGCAAACAAAGCGTTGTCCGAGGTTCTTGACTTGCACGCAGTTCGGGTAATAGTTAATGACATTGCGGATTGTTATAATGTTCTTGGTCACATCCATGAACTGTACCGCCCTATCCCCGGTCATTTTAAGGACTACATAGGTACACCGAAGCCAAATATGTATCAAAGCTTGCATACAAATGTTATAGGCAGTGAAGGCGTGCCATTTGAAGTTCAAATCCGTACATGGGCAATGCATCAGACTGCCGAGTATGGTATTGCCGCGCATTGGAAGTACAAAGAGGGCAAAGGCGGCAGAGTTGCCGATGAAGAAAAGTTTGCATGGGTCAGGCGTTTGCTGGAGTCTCAGCAAGACAGTGATGCGCAGGAGTTTATGCATGCACTGAAGGTTGATATGTTTGCCGATGAGGTTTTTGTGTTTACGCCTCGCGGTGATGTGGTAAATCTTCCTTCCGGTTCCACTCCTATCGATTTTGCTTACAGTATCCATTCAGAGGTTGGCAACAGGATGTCCGGAGCTATGGTAAACAGCCGTCTTGTTCCATACTCTCATGTCTTGAGTAACGGTGATATTGTAAAAATCATAACCTCAAACTCCGCAAAAGGTCCAAGCCGCGACTGGCTTGATATCATTAAAAGCCCCGAGGCAAGAAACAAGATCCGGCAATGGTTTAAAAAAGAGAAACGTGATGAGAATGTTATTCACGGCAAGCTTGCATTTGAAGCGGAGCTTCGCCATGCTAACATAACATTATCCGATGCGATGCAAAATGATATTCTGCCAAAAATCCTCACACGGGCTTCTTTTGGCAGTTTGGATGAAATGTACGCCGCTATAGGATATGGCGGGATTTCCGCGCAAAAGGTCGTAAATAAGATACGTGACGAGCTTCGTTTAATTTCCAAAACAAAAAAAGACGAGCCCGCCCCTCCTGCCCCGGAGCAAAAAGAAGTTGCTCATACCAAGCATTTACGAGGTGTTGTGGTTGAAGGTCTGGATAATTGCCTTGTAAAGTTTGCACGCTGCTGTACTCCGATTCCCGGCGATGCAATTGCGGGTTTCATTACACGCGGTTATGGTGTTTCCGTACATCGTAAGGATTGTCATAACTATATAAAGTCGTTAAAAGACCCGCAGGAAGAAGGCCGCTGGATTCATGTTTCGTGGGCGGATACAGAGGGAAGTTTGTATTCTACAACAATAGATGTGGTCTTGTTGACCGTATCGGTATTGTTGTCGACGTTGCTTCTGTTTTGAATGTAATGAATGTGAAGATAACCTCATTTAATGCCAGGGCAGCAACCGGCGGAGTAACGGAAATTACGATAGTTGTAGAAGTAAAAAACAGGGACGAGCTGGTTTCGGCAATGGCAAAACTAATGTCGGTATCGGGAGTCACCGATGTAAGAAGGTCGGATGGATGAGAGCTGTTGTTACAAGGGTGTCTTCTGCCGGTGTTGAGATTGGCGGAGTTATCACCGGTAAGATAGAAAAAGGGTTTCTTGTGCTTTTGGGTATTCGTTATGATGATACCGTAGCAGAGGCGAGGAAGCTTGCTTCCAAGGTTTGTAACCTGCGTGTTTTTGCCGATGATGAGGGAAAGATGAATCTTAACCTTGCAACCGTCGGAGGCAGTCTTTTGGTAATTTCACAGTTTACTTTATTTGCCGATTGTAAGAGCCGCCGCCCGGGATTTACCGCTGCGGCCCGACCGGATGTTGCAATTCCTCTTTATGAGCTTTTTATAAGCGAATGCAGAGGTGCAGGGTTTAAGGTTGAAACCGGTGAGTTTGGCGCAATGATGAACGTCAGCTCAGTTAACGACGGACCGGTTACTATACTGTTTGATACAGATGAGATGTGAGAAATAGCATTTAGGATTTAAAGAGATCTGCAAGCAATAGAGGGGAATCTACCAGATCCGTCATTCTGCGCGTAAGTCGCAGAATCTATTGCTATGTGTAGGTGTCTGTTGAACATATAACATAGTTGCGACATGGATTCTGCGACTAACGCGCAGAATGACGAGTAGAAAGGCAAGTCTTTTTTAATGACCGACACAATAGAGGGTGTAGTTAGTAATATCGTATATAACAATGCCGAGAACGGTTATACTGTGCTTCGTCTTGATACTGTTGATGGTGTTGTTACCGCAACCGGGAATCTTCCCGGTGTCATCAGCGGTGAGCGTTTGGTTTTGTCCGGAATATGGATGACGCATCCGCAGTATGGTGAACAATTTAAATTGGAATCGTTTGAGGTCAAACAGCCGACTGATACAGATGAGATTTTTCGCTACCTTGCATCCGGTGCAATTAAGAACATAGGCGTTGTAAGGGCGCGTGAGATTGTTGACAGATTTGGCAGCGAAGCTCTCCACATAATAGAGAATGAGCCTGACAAGCTTTCTGTCTTAAAGGGTATTTCTCTCAGAACCGCACGTAAAATCGGCGATAACTACCGCAGACAAGCAGGGCTTAGACGGCTTATTGATTTTTTTGCCCGCTATGGTATAAAGCCGCTGATTGCGACCCGTGTCTACAAGGATTATGGCAATGATTCGCTTGAAGCGGTTCGGGATAATCCCTATTTGATAGCTTCGAAAAGCTATGGTGCCGGTTTTTTTGAAGCGGATTCAATTGCTATCGACCTTGGTTTTAACAGTGATTGTATAGAGCGTTTATCTGCGGCTCTTATCTTTCAGCTCGTCCACAATATGGGTAACGGGCATGTCTTTATCCCGAAAAGCAAATTAACCGCTGCAGTCAGCGAACTCTTGAGTGTTGATGGAGACGTAGTTGCCGATGCTTTGGATACGCTTTGCGAGTACGGGGATATCGTAATTTCGCAGATAGCAGGAGTTGAGGGTTGTTATCTGCAGCATATGTTTGAAGCTGAGTGCTACGTTGCAGAGCGGCTGTTGCAAATGATAAATGACAAAGGACAAATAATAAATTATAGAGAATTCATACCCCCTTCCACGGAGGGGGGCGGTGCGAGGCATCGGGTATTTTTGGGCGCTTACGAAACCCAAAGGGGGTTGTCAGGACGAGGAACCGGAAGCAAAGAGCAGCGAACAAATAGCAGAAGCGGAAACAACAAGGTTCTCGGGTTTATAAAAGACATTGAACAGGAGCAGGGGATAAAGTATGCAAGGCTGCAGCGCGAGGCGTTGGAGCTTGCCGCCGGCAGTGATGTTATGGCACTTACCGGTGGACCGGGTACCGGCAAGACTACAACCGTTCGCGGTATTATCAAATTTTTTGATGCAATCGGATTAAAGACAGTCCTTTGTGCTCCGACAGGACGTGCAGCAAAACGTCTTTCCGAGTTATGCGGAAATGATGCTGCAACCGTACACAGACTTCTTGGAGCGAGTCTTGATGAAGAACTGCACGTTTTTGAGCACAATGAGGATAACCCGCTGGATGCCGATGCAGTCATCGTTGATGAATCTTCTATGATAGATATAGAGCTTATGAGTTCGTTGCTTAGAGCGTTAAAGGACGGGTGCAGACTCATAATGATTGGTGATGCCGACCAATTGCCGCCTGTCGGTCCCGGGAGTATGTTTTCTGATGTCATCAAAAGCGGAGTTATCCCGGTCATTGCACTTACGGAAATTTTCAGACAAGCACAGTACAGCGGTATAATAAAGTGTGCTCATGATGTCAACAACGGTATTATCCCCGATTTATCCGCAAAGTATCCCGATTTCTTTTTCATGCGCCGGCAAAATGATGAGCAGCTTGCAGAGACTGTTGCGGAGCTTTGCAGTAAGCGGTTGCCCGAAAACATGGGCGTTAATTTCTCGCAGATACAAGTGCTTTCGCCAACCCGAAAACGTGCTGCCGGAACATTTGCACTCAATCAGATGCTCCAAGAGAAGCTCAATCCGCACAGCACGTCAAAAAAAGAAAAACAATCGGGCGATTTCTTATTCAGAACGGGTGATAAAGTAATGCAAATCAGGAACAATTATGATATAATTTGGGAGAGTCCCGATAAACGTTATACAGGCGCGGGAGTTTTTAACGGCGATATTGGTGTTATAAAGAGCATTGATCACGATGACGAGAGCCTTGTTGTTGATTTTGAGGATAAGCTTGTAAAATACTCTTTTGATAAGCTTCCGGAGCTGGAACCGGCTTATGCGATGACAGTACACAAATCGCAGGGTAGCGAGTATCATACGGTTATTCTTGCAATGACATCTGCTGCTTCAATGTTACTTTCAAGAAGCGTATTATATACAGCAATGACAAGAGCAAAAAGCTTGCTAATCATTGTCGGCAGTCCTGATATCATGGCAAAAATGGTGCAAAACGATAAGAAACAAAGGCGTTACAGCGGTCTTCGCGCAAGACTTGCGGACGGGTGATTATAATGAGTTTTATTTTTAAAATCCTTGACTTACTATTTCCCCCAAAGTGTGTGTTTTGTGCGAAAGTGCTTAATAAGTCTGACGATGGTTGGTGTGATAAATGCACGGAGTCTTTACCTTATACGGACAACCTCGGAAAACAGGATGGAGATGTTTTTGACTTTTGTGTTTCTCCGTTGTATTATACAGGGACTGTAAGACGCTCGCTTCTCCGCTACAAATTTAAAAATGCTTCATATTATTCGAGTACCTATCGCAAGGTTTTAGCAGATTGCATTCGCGAGCTTAGAGACAACAATAGTTCCGATGCAGCTTATGACATCATATCGTGGGTACCCTTGAGCAAAAAGCGTGAACGCAAACGCGGTTACGATCAGGCAATGCTTCTGGCTAATGAAACGGCTTTTGAGCTTGGCGATGTGGCTGTGGAAACCTTAAAAAAAGCGATTGACGTGCAGCCTCAGTCAGAGTTAGGCGATAAAGCAGAGCGCAGTGTGAATAACAAAGGAGCTTATGTTGTTTCCGATTCTGAATTAATTTCCGGTAAACGTATACTACTGATTGATGATATTGTTACAACCGGCTCAACATTTGATGAATGCGCAAGAGTTCTTCTCTCATCAGGCGCTAAAAGTGTTATATGCGCGACATTGGCACGAGGGGAGTAAAATAAATTACAAATGATAAATGATAAATGACAAATATACGGTGATGGGTGCATACTAATACATGGTTTAGTTTCCGGAGGAACATATGATACTTGGCAGAGATATTGGTATAGATCTTGGTACGACTTCGGTTTTGTTGTCAACACGCGGCAAGGGTGTTATTATGCGTGAGCCTGCGGTTGTTGCTATGGACAAGAATACCGGACGTTTATTAAATGTTGGTATGGCGGCTCAGCGTATGCTCGGACGGACTCCTGGAAATATTGTTGCTATCCGCCCCATGCATGAGGGTGCAATTTCCGACTATGATATGACGGAGCGTATGCTCAAAGAGTTTGTGCGAAAAGCATTATCTTTTTCTATGCTAAAACCCCGGATTATTATTTCAGTACCCTCCGGCATAACAGAGGTTGAGGAGCGTGCCGTTATAGATGCAGGTGTTGCAGCGGGTGCACGTAAGGTTTATCTTATGGAAGCTCCGCTTGCTGCAGCTATCGGTGCCGGTTTGGATATTACAAAACCGGACGGTCACATGGTTATCGACATAGGCGGTGGTACAACCGATATCGCTGTTCTTTCAATTTCCGGTGTTGTCGAATCTGAGTCGCTAAAAGCGGGCGGCGAAGCGTTTGACTTTGCTTTGATAAAATACATAAAGAGAAAACACAACGTTTTAGTCGGTGAGAACACGGCAGAAGAACTTAAAAAGAGTATCGGGTGTGTTTTCCCGCGTCCGGAAACCGTAGCTGTTGAAGTTAAGGGGCGTTGTCTTTTGACGGGTCTTCCGCGTGTTGTAGCAATCAGTTCCACTGATGTGCTTGAAGCTTTTGAGGAAGTTATAGAGCTTATTGTCGAGTCTGTACATAATGTTTTAGAATCAACTCCGCCGGAGCTTGTTGCGGACATTTCTCAAAACGGCATTGTTCTAACGGGTGGTAACTGTCAGCTTTGGGGGTTTGACAAATTGATTTCAAGCCGCACAAGTATAGCTACATACACAGCAGACGATGCCGATCTCTGCGTCGCCAACGGTCTCGGAAAAGCACTCAACTGGGTCGGCGATATGACCGAGGGCACGATAAATTTGGCGCGAAAGAAACAAATAAGGGTATAGAATAATTTAATGGAGGATTTTCAAAACAATGGCAAAGAAGCAATTTAAATCTGAATCTAAACGTTTACTCGATCTTATGATCAACTCTATCTACACACATAAGGAGATTTTTCTTCGTGAGCTTATATCGAATGCGTCTGACGCTATCGATAAGCTTTGTTATATCTCACTTACCGATGATAAGGTCGGTCTTTCGCGCGATGACTTTGAGATTAATATCGTTGCCGATAAGGAGAGCAGAACTCTTACAATTAGAGATAATGGAGTCGGTATGACTGCGGCGGAGCTGGAGTCAAATCTTGGGGTTATTGCCCGAAGCGGGTCGTTGCAGTTTAAGAAAGATATGGATGCTAAATCCGGGGATAGCAGTGATGGCGGTGACGGTGGTGAAGCCGGAGACCTGGATATTATAGGGCAGTTCGGTGTTGGTTTTTACTCCGCATTTATGGTAGCAGAAAAAGTTACTGTCTCTTCACGTGCTTACGGTGAAGAAAAAGCGAGCATATGGATATCATCGGGTTCTGACGGTTATACTATTGCGTCCCACGATTTTGAGCATGAGGGTGCGGGTACTGAAATTATTATCAATCTAAAACAAAATACCGAAGATGAAAGTTATGATAAATACTTGGAAGAGCACACTTTGCATAGCTTGATCAAGAAATATTCCGACTACGTCCGCTGGCCGATTGTTATGGATGTTACAAAAAGCCGTCAGGTCGAATCAGACGAGACCGATGATGACGGAAATAAGAAAAAGACATGGGAAGACTATACGGAGTCAGAAGTAATTAACAGCCGTGTTCCGATTTGGCAGCGCGCAAAAAGCGATGTCACCGATGAGGAATGTGCCGAGTTTTATAAAGAAAAATTCCACGACCATACAGATCCGGTTGCTATCCTGCGTGTTTCCGCAGAGGGTTTGGTCAGTTATAATGCGATGCTGTTTATACCGGGTGTTGCGCCATATGACTATTTCACACGTGAATTTAAAGCCGGTTTACAGCTCTATTCGTCAGGTATTATGATTATGGAGCACTGCAGTGACCTTTTGCCGGAGCATTTCCGTTTTGTCCGCGGCGTTGTTGATTCACAGGATTTTTCGCTCAATATTTCCCGTGAGATGCTTCAACATGACAGGCAGCTTAAAGTCATCAAGACAAATATTGAAAAGAGAGTCAAAGCCGAGCTTAAAAAGCTTATGGAAAACGATATTGAGAAATATGAAACCTTCTACAAAGCATTTGGGATACAGTTAAAATACGGTATCGCAAATGGCTATGGCATGAACAAGGATATGCTTTCCGATTTGATTATGTTCTATTCTTCAAAGGCGGAAAAGCTGATACCTATTGCGGAATATGTCAAAAATATGCCTGAAGAGCAAAAGTATATTTATTATGCAAGCGGCGAGAGTATTACATTGCTTGATAAGCTGCCGCAGGCGGAGCAGGTTCGGGATAAGGGATATGAGATTTTTTATCTGACCGATGAGATTGACGAGTTTGTCATCCGTATGCTCGGAAAATTCGAGGAGAAGGATTTCCGCTCTGTAATAGACGGCGATTTGGAGCTTGAAAGCGAAGAGGATAAAAAGGAGATTGAGAAGCAGGAAACCGAAAACAAGGATGTTTTGGATTTTGTCCGTGATTCTTTAGACGGCAAGGTTGCAGCGGTCCGTTTATCCGCAAAGCTAAAAAGCCATCCGGTAAGTCTTGCAGCACAGGGTGAGATAAGTCTTGAAATGGAACGGTACTTTAAGTCCATGCAAGGACAGCAGGGCAACGATATGTTCGGAAATATGCGAGCCGAGCGTGTTCTTGAGTTAAATGCAGGTCATCCATCCTTTGGGGCACTAAAGGAAGCATTTGAAAATGATAAGGATAAAGCCGCCAAGTACGCGCAATTGCTGTACGGGCAGGCTTTGTTGACCGCAGGAGTACCGCTTGAAGACCCCTCCGGGTTTTCTGAGTTGGTTAGCACGTTATTGTTTGGGTAGTTATTTATTATTGGAGTTGAGCTTCACAAGAATTTATGTATTATAACCGTGTAAAGGCACATTGATGGTAGTACTGTGTATAAAGGTTTTGAGAGAGGGATGGTCTTGATATGAGAAAGTTTTTATCGTTACCGCAGGAAAAACAAAACAGAATAGTTGATGCGGCTATGAATCTGTTTGGCGAGGTGGGCTATAAAAAAGCCTACATAAGTGAGATTGCTGCGGCTGCAGGCATTTCAAAAGCACTTGTGTTCCACTATTTCGGAAGCAAAAAGGGACTCTACTCTTATCTTGTCTATAACACCGGCAAGATTGTGATGACCGAGGCACAGCACGCAAGAGATACCGCAGGTAAAGACTTTTTCGACAGAGCAGCTATCATAATAAGATTCAGGCTGTCTATCAAAAACCGCTATCCCGCTATGGATATGTTTATAGAAAGCGTATTCGATGAAGACGACCCCGAAGTGGCAGCCGACATCGAAAGGCTAAAAGCAATAGCGACAGATATGCATTCCAAGCCGGAGGTAAAAGCAGGCGAAGCTGCGCTCTTCAAACCCGGCATCGACCCTGTCAGCGTGATAAACCTTATTGAGATGTATACAGAAGGTGTCGTAAGTGGCTGGAATGGTAGTATATCTGTGGATGATGCCATGAAAGAGGTGGATCAATGCCTGGGGATGTTGAAGGGGAATTTGTATAAGTAATATTTGTAACAGAGAAGAGGGTATCCGGAAAACTTTCAATGGCTACAGTCAGCACACTAATTTTGCCGAACAATACAAGTTTTCGCTATAGTGCAGTGCATTGGCTGTAGGCATTTAAAGTTTTCCGGATACCCTCTTCTCTGTTACACTAATACGCGATACCCCAGACTACCATTGTGTCTGCTTTTGCTTTGCAGATTGGGCAGGTATCAGCGACTTTTTTCTGATCAAAGGGGATGCAGCGTGAGGTTACTCCTGCTTCTTCTCTCATTTTCAGTTCGCACTCCTGACTGCCGCACCACATTGTGTTGATGAAGCCGCCGTGTTCGTTGAAGATTGCCTTCATTTCATCAAGCGTTGCCGCATCCCGGGTGTTGTTTTTGAGATTCTCTTTTGCGCGGGTAAATAGATTTGTTTGGATTTCTTCCAGCAGCTCGTTTACTCGTTTTTCTAACTCTGTCAACGAAATGGCTTGTTTTTCTCCCGTGTCGCGTCTTGCCGCTACACATTGGTCGTTTTCTATGTCCTTTGGCCCGATTTCTATGCGAATCGGTACGCCTTTCATTTCGTTCTCGGCAAATTTCCAGCCGGGACTTTGATCGGATTTGTCAATTTTTACACGTACTCCGGCAGCTTTTAAGCGTGTTGTAAGTTCATCTGCTTTTTCAAGCACTCCGGGCTTGTGTGATGCTATCGGGATGACGACTGCTTGCACGGGAGCTATGCGCGGTGGTAAATTGAGTCCGTTGTTGTCACCGTGTGTCATGATGATACCGCCGATTATGCGTGTAGACAACCCCCATGATGTTTGGTGCGGATAAACCAGTTGATTATTTTTATCGGAGAATTGTATCTCGAATGCTTTTGCAAAACCGTCGCCAAAGTAATGCGAGGTTCCGCTCTGGAGCGCTTTTTTATCATGCATCATGCATTCGACTGTATATGTTGCTAAAGCTCCTGCAAATTTCTCTTTGTCTGTTTTCTTGCCTTTGACAACGGGCATTGCCAGATATTCTTCGCAGAATGTCGCATACACATCGAGCATATTTTGTGTTTCTATCTCAGCTTCTTCTGCCGTTGCATGGAGTGTGTGCCCTTCCTGCCAGTAGAACTCCCTGCCGCGCAAAAACGGGCGTGTTGATTTTTCCCAGCGTAAAACACTATTCCATTGATTATACAGCATAGGCAGGTCGCGCCACGAATGCAGCACATTTTTCCAATGCTCACAGAAGAGAACTTCAGATGTCGGCCGTATGCATAATCGTTCGGCAAGCTCTTCGGAACCGCCGTGAGTCACCCATGCCACCTCGGGAGCAAACCCGTCAACATGATCCTTTTCTTTTTGGAGAAGGCTTTCCGGTATCAGAAGCGGCATTGCTACGTTTTCATGCCCTAACTCTTTAAACATGCCGTCGAGCACCGACTGAATGTTCTCCCATAATGCATATGCATACGGTCGCAATATAAAGAATCCCTTAACGCCTGAATAGTCGATAAGCTTCGCTTTGGTTACTATATCTGTAAACCATTGCGCGAAATCAACATCCATATCGGTAATTTGCTCTACATTCTTTTCCTTAGCCATTTGTATCTTACTCCTCTTTGTTTGTTCTTGATATTATAACATTTATGTCAAGGTTTTTGCTTTTGACTTTTTTTTGTAATGCTGATATATTAAGCGCATGGATATTTTTCATTATTTCTTGAATATGCTTAGTAATCCTTTACCGGCGGTTTTTCCTGTTATCGTAGCCTTATTTCTGCTTTTTTACTTTCTTTACTATACTCGGGTTATCCAACCGAGAAAGGGCACTACCGAGTGGGTTCAAGCGGAGCTTAACAGGTCCGGTTTGACTTTTTTGCTTCGCAGACATCCGATGGAGAAAAAGGATATACTGCCGTTAACGGTTATTACGGCTGTTTTCCTTTTTCTTGCTGTTTTTAATCTTGGAGGAACTAATTCTGTTGATGTTACAAGTGAAATCGCGCGGCTCACGGATCCGGATATACGTTCACTTTCTCCCGGCAGTACACACATGAACAACATGTTTTTTGATGAAATTTACTTTGTCAGAACGGCTGTTGAGCATATTAAGGATATCTACCCGTACGAAATTTCTCACCCTCCGTTAGGTAAGGAACTCATTTCCGCCTCAATTCTGCTCTTTGGTATGTCACCGCTTGGATGGCGTTTGATTGGAGCGGTTTTCGGCGTAATTATGGTCTCGATCATGTATATATTCATAAAAAACATGTTCGGGAAAACGATTGTTGCTGCATGTGGTGCATTGTTGCTGGGTTTTGATTTTATGCGTTTTGTTCAGACTCGTATCGCTACGATTGATACTTATGCCGTTTTGTTTATTTTAATTTCGTTCTTTTTCATGTACAGATATATAACAACAGACGTTGACGCTCCATTTCGCAAGAGTCTTGCGCCGCTTGCTTTATCCGGTTTGTTCTTCGGGTTTAGTGTTGCATCAAAGTGGATCGGCTTCTATGCAGGTGCAGGTCTTTTGATTATTTATATCATACGGCTTTCTCAGTTGGGAGTGTATTATAAAAATGCCGAAAAAGCCGGATTTGGGTTATACCTGACTAAAACTCTTCTATATTCAGTACTGTTTTTTGTTATTATACCTGTGACTATTTATTACTTGTCCTATATACCATACGGGACGGCCCTTGGGATGGATATAAGTCAAGGCATGCTGTGGGATTCCCGGTTTTTCCGGCTAATTTGGCAAAATCAGATTTCTATGTTCCGCTATCATGGCTGGCTTGAAGCAACACACCCGTTTTCTTCGACCTGGTGGCAGTGGATATTTAATGTACGTCCGATTTTGTACGTAAACAGTGCCGGAATGGACAATACCCGCGCTACTTTCGGAGCGTTCGGGAATCCGGTTGTTTGGTGGGGCGGCTTTGTTGCGATGATTATTATGGCAATCCGTGTATTTACTCATCGCGACAGTAAAGCATTGTTGATTCTGATTGGATATCTGTCACAATTGCTGCCCTGGGTTGCGGTTACACGTATTGTTTTTGCATATCATTATTTCCCGAGCGCATTGTTTCTTGTGTTGGCGCTCGCGCATATATTTAACTTGCTGGTGGAGCATCGTAAACGTTCCGGGTATAAAATGATTTACGCTTATACGGTGCTTACGGGTTTGGTGTTTGCTATGTTTTATCCGTCATTGTCCGGCATGTACATGCCGCATTGGTACTATAGCACTTTTGTCAAATGGTTTGTTACCTGGCCGTTTTGATGGTAAATGACAAATGATAAATAGAATGACCAGTTGAATGGCAAAGAAATGATATATTGAATGGTAGGGTGTACAATTATGGTTGCGTTGGCATGTGATCAAGGCGGGTTCGAGCTTATGGGATGTGTTAAACGGCATCTTGAAACAATCGGATACCCGTATAAGGATTTTGGTACTTTTACCCCCGATAGCTGTGATTATCCGGTTATTGCGGCTCCGGCGGCAATTGCTGTTGCCGAAGGGGTATGTGATAACGGGATCTTTATTTGCGGTACAGGAATAGGGGTTTCAATTGTAGCAAATAAGACACGCGGAATAAGAGCTGCACTATGTACCAATTGTTTTATGGCTGAAAAAGCCCGCATGCATAATGATGCTAATGTGCTGGCTTTGGGCGGACGTGTTATTGATTCCGACTTGGCGATTTCAATTGTTGATACCTTTTTAAACACTCCTTTCAGCGATGCAGAAAGGCATCGTCGCAGGGTTTTGATGATAAATGAAATGGATAAGGAATAACTTCTAATGCCTCGTTATGTACCAAAGACATATAATAATCGACGCGGTTTTCGTATTTTTATCAGTACGGTTATTACTCTTGCGTTGTCATTGGTAATTTTGTTTTTAATCCTCTTCTTCGTTTTCGCAGGATATGTCGACGATGACGGAGTACTTGACATCCCCTGGCTCACCGAAGAAACCGCACCAATCGATTAAAATTTTCCTTACTTCAAGTAGCTTGCGAAGTCTATCAGGTTTTCGTTTCGGCCCTCTGCTCTGAAGTCGCGGCCGTAGAGGATTGATGCCCATCTTATCAGGGTGTCCAGGACTTCTGTTTTTACTCCGGCGGCTTTTCCCGCGCAGCTTGTAGGGACACAACCTGTCAGTATATCTTCGAATATGTACCTCGTGTCAATGTCTGTTGGCGCGAGGACTGTTTTGTATGCATCTGTGTTTTGGATTTGTTCGTAGAGTGAGTCGCCGCGTGAGCCGTAGCATTCTTCCAACCATCGTCTTGCCGATGGTACTGTTACTCCATAGGCATTTGCGACTGTAACGCGTTCAAGGTCCATTTTTTCCAGGATTCCCGCAACAAGCGGTGATATGCCCTGGACATAAAACTTAAAGTCTTCCTTCGCTTCAACCCTTGTTATGTTCATAAGAATCGGCATCGGATGGAATATCATTCCTATGTTTGAAAAGCCTGTATATAAGACACTTTCCGCCAAGCTGTACATTTCAAATACCTCATGCAATAACTCAAGCAATTCATATGCATAGGAGTTATCATGCGCAGCAAGGCGCACTGCGTCTTTTATTTTATATATTTGCGGATGGCGCAGCTTCGGGCAACGGCATGTAAATGTAAAAGTATCTGTTTCACCCAACATTATCTTAGCTTTGCTTCCGCATTCAGCTAATACTCTTGTAAACGTAAGTGTTCCGAATGTTCTGCCCGGGTTAAGTACAACCGCTTGACCGTCTGCGAGATGCGGTGCCATCGCTCTTGCTACAATCGGGTGATATTGTGCCGGTGTTGTTACCATTATAAGTTCCGCGTCTTTTACAACCGCTCCCATATTTGAGCTTATCAGTTCAAGCTCTGTTTCGGCATTTACTTCTCCGCTGAGCACAAATTTGAAGTCCGGAAACATGTCAACACGTTCGGCTTCTCTTGCGTAGAGTGCCACCCGATACCCCAGATATGAAAAGTATGCTGCCATTGATTGCCCGCCGTTTCCTGAACTGATAACGGCAATTTTATTTATTTTTTTCATTAGATTACCTCTCGTCTTGTTTTTAAATCACCCGCCGTCTGTGGACGGCACCCTCTTTTCAAAGAGGGCAATAACTTTTCTAACCTTGTTCTTTCATCCATCGCACTTCCGTTTGCTGCGTTTATGGCTATGCATTTGCCGTCTTTTACTCTTGTCTGGAGTGTACCGAGAAACTCTCCGCCTTTTACTATGTGGGGCGCGTCGAGGATGCCACGTTTTATGCAGTCCGATAAGACTGATGCATCGGCGAGCGGATCGTCACTTACATCTGCGTATTCGTCCTTTATGAATCCCAGCAGGTAGTTAGCTTCACGTATTAACTCGTCCCGGCGTTCTTTTACCTTCGGGTCGTTTATTGCTTCCGCATTTCCGGATAATGTCGAGCGTACAACACCGCGTACGATTTTGCAGCTTTCAATAATGACTTCCGGCGTTGCGGCATGAAGTGCCTCGCTGTAGCCAACAACATGTATGATATGCGGCTTTACATTCATTTGGAGTGCTGTAGATGCAGCAAGCTGTCCTTTTGCAACTGCTTCATCACCGCTTAAAAACGGAAGCCCTGCACGTGTTTGTCTGTATACACGGAAACTATTGCTTGCCAGCGATTCTGTAAGATGGATTTGAGCGAGAACCTTGGCAAGATCCATCGAAAAGCTTAGTGAGTTTGGAATATTAAACATGTACTGTGATATATAATCACAAACTCCGAGTTTTTTTGCATTATATGCGCTGATGTATGATGCAGCGACCGATATTGTGTCATGTGCATCGCGAAGTCCCCAATGATGCGGTTCATTTAGTTCAACAGGGATTCCTTTAGGTCCGTACGGACCGTTTCTCCCGTGAAATGCAATAAGCTCCTGTGCTTCTTCCATTGATGTCTTTATCGGTCTGTCGCCCCTGCCGTCAAGTTCGTTATACCAACACAGCGGCACCGCGCACCATGCGTTGGCGATTGATTCATTGAGCACCTCTGCAAGATGAAGCACATCTGCAGTTCCGCTGTAGCAGCGCATGAGCGGGTAGTTCCCGCATTGTGATGCAACTTTGAGCTTTCTAAAACCTTCTATGTCATGTACAGGCACTCCGCCCGCGCCGTCCATTTCGGGCTTGCGTTCTTCAGGGCGAAAAAAGTATTGCTGAGTATTTTGATCTATCCCGAGTGAAATTACATCTAAAATCCGTGATTGCGCTATCTCTTCGACGCCTTCAAGTGTTTCGGCATATGACGGCAGTCCGAAATGATGCCGCAGCAACGGGTATGGGTTTTTCTGCGCAAGCCGTCCAACCAGGTCTGCCGCAAACAGCTCCGCACTGTTCTTTTCGGGGATTTTCCCTGTACGCAGAAATGTGATGCTGTCATCTATGTCATCGGTACCGTCGAAAATCACGTCAAAGAAGTCGAGCTCTTTCATTTTTGCCGACACCGGTGCTGTTCCGCCAAATACCCATACCGGCTTATGCGTCAGGTCTGCACTTTTACTGATTAACTCACGTGCAACCGTTACTCCGTTTTCGGGAGTTAGCCTGTATCCTAAGGCTACTATTGCCGGTTTGTTTTTTTCAACGCTTTCAAGTATTGCATCAACTTTTACCGCCGGTCCGAGATATACAGCTTCATAGCCTTCATCCTCTGCAATATTAAGAAAATGCGCGACTCCTGCAACATGTACACAATTCCCGAGTGACGCACCGACGATTTTTCCTTTTGACATAGTATAACAACTCCTTTCAGAAAATGCCTTGCCATTGCGGGCAATGTGTGTAATCTGTAATGACTTTTGTCTTACCTCATCGATTATACCATACGGCACTTCACAAATATACACAAATCTGGTATACTGTAGTGTGGTTGACTACCGGATTGCCGCGCTCCGCTCGCAATGACGGGGGCGAGTGGCATCTGAACAGTAACATTCGCATATGGAGTAATTTGATGAGCAATTACAATCAGAATACAAATGATACTGATAAAACCGGGGATATTATTTCTTGGATTATTGTTATTATACTAATGTTCGTGTTTCCTCCCGCGGGTTGGATTTTACTTCTTATTAAGCTTGGGTTTTTTGCTAAGCGTAAAAGTGCTGTCAGGAAGAAACGCAGCAAGCTCGATATGAAAACCGGTAAAGGAATGTCAATATTGCTTCTGCTTGCATCGATTGTTTTCCTTTTGACCGGAATTGGTATCACTGCAGGAGCACTTTCAGGGTGGGCTTTAAACAGTCTGTTTATCAGTGTGGTGGAGCTTAGTTGGGGTGGACTTTGTTTGCTGAGTGCTGCAATTTGTTTCTTCTCCCGTAATATTATTCCCCGCCGTTTCAGCAGGTATAAGAAATATTACGCTCTCAGCGAAGGTCATGGTGTTGTTTCTATAGATAGATTAGCGCAAATTGCCGGCGTCTCCGTCAAGGCAGCTATTCGCGATATTGAGGCAATGATTGTGTCCGGTTATCTTGATGCCGGTGCTTATGTTGATAATGAGCTTGGATATCTGGTTCTCTCTCCCGAGGAGGGGAAAAAGCTGCGAATTGGGATTATGGGAAGTGTTTTTGGTAATGATGACGTTAATAAGGGAAGTGAAGTTGAAAGTATATCCGGTGATAATCAAAAATGTGTCTATACAGCGACTCTTGCAGAGCTTCGCGAGGTGATTTCGTTTATCGGGGATGACGCTATTTCTGAAAAAGCTTCAAGGCTTGAAGAATTAACCGAAAAGATTTTTAAGATTGTCGACGAGAATCCTCAAAAACAGCCGCAGCTCAGAAGGTTCAGCAACTATTATCTTCCGACAACTCTCAAGCTGTTGCGGTCTTATGCAACCCTTGAAAAACAGGGTGTCAAAGGTGAGAATATTATGAGCGCAAAGAAAAATATCAGTGATATTCTTGATACACTTGTGACCGGATTTGAGCAACAGCTTGATTTACTCTTTAAATCCGATGCCATTGACATAGCCGCAGATATTAACGTGCTTGAAAACCTCATGCAGCAAGACGGCTTAAAAAGCGATAATTCGGAGTTTCAAGTCACCGCAAGCGGGAGCTAGCACCCGAAAGTAAAACCACCTCAAGGCTCGACTTTGGAGTGCAGTGGAGGAACATTTTAAGGATAAAATACGTCTTAGGAGTACAAAGTACTCTATAAAGTATAGTAAGACTTTAAGTAAATTGAAGGAGTACTTGTAGTTTTGGGTAAGCTTATAGTATTTGAAGGAATTGACGGAAGCGGGAAATCAACACAGTTTGATATGATGTGTGCGCGCTTGTTGTCTGAAAATCACCAACTCAAGCGTCTTGTTTTTCCGAGATATAGTGAACCTTCGTCCGCTCTTATCAGAATGTATCTCGGAGGAGAGTTCGGTGATAGCCCTGACGCGGTAAATGCGTATGCTGCTTCGTCCTTTTACGCTGTGGATAGGTATGCCTCTTTTGTACAGGATTGGCGGGAATACTATGAGAATGGCGGTTTAATACTGACCGACAGATATACAACCAGTAATGCGATTCACCAAGGTGCGAAGGTTGCGGCAGAGGAGCACGAACAGTTTTTTAAGTGGTTGTACGACTACGAGTTTAATCTGATAGGCTTACCGTCACCCGATATGGTGGTGTATATGGATATTGATGCCGAATCTGCTGCCGTGCGGCTCAGGCATCGTGAGGCAGAGACAGATACCAATGCAGATATTCACGAAAGTGACATGGTTTACTTACGTAATTGCGCGGAAAGCGGCCGGCAAGCCGCGTCATTGTACGGCTGGCACAGTATAAAGTGCATGACCGGCGGGATAGAGCGCGATATAGATGATATTCACAATGAAATTTACAGTAAATTACGCAGATTATTGGTATGACGGAGTTATCACACAGTTATGGATGAAAATCGCGATGTCATAAAAAATATAGAAGATGCTTTGAAGCTCGTAGATGAGAGCGGTCTTTCTCCTGCGCCGACTCCCGAGCCCGGCACTTCTGCTTCAAGGTTATCGAATGTGCAGAGAGATCCTTCTTTGTCTGAATCGCTCATAACCGATAAGTACGGTATCCCTATAGATTTTAGTGCTTCCGCTCCCGAACCTGCAGAGAAAGAGTTAACGTCAAAAGGAATTCCATCCCGGAGAAATCTATCCTCGGTAAAAAGGACTAATACATCTTCATCGACTGACAGTTCAATATTCCCGCCACTGAGAACTGTGACACCAACAGGAACAGCAGGGATTCCCGCAAAGGTTAAGTCCTATGATATTTTGCCCGGCGGCAAAATGCGCAGGTCACGGAAGGACGAGCCGGAATTGGATATCGGTCCTGAGAATTTTAAGGTAAAGTTTGACTTTGAGAGCGCATATAGGGATGTCCCCGAAGATAAGCCGTTTCGTTTGCGGCGAGAAAAGAGAACAGGTCTTGTCGGCGGGATTCTTCTGGCTGTCTTCATAATTTGTGTAAGTATTGTTCTCGCTTCTGTCGCATGGATGGCAACCATTGATGTTTTGGGATTTGCCTCCGAAGACGAAGAGGTAAATGTTCATGTTCCGCCCGGCTTCACGCTTGAAGGAATTGCGGATATGCTGTACGAATCGGGGCTTATCAGGCATAGAGCATTATTTATGATATATGCAGAATATTCTAATGCAATAGATAAAATTTCCGAAGGTATCTATGTACTCAACAAAAACTTTGATTACCGGGCTCTTGTTCAGGGCATGACGGCACGAGCCGGCGTACGTGTTGAAACAACTGTCACCATACCTGAAGGGTTTACTTTGGCTCAGATTTTTTCTCTGTTGGAGGCAGAGGGTGTAACGCCGGCGGTAGATTTATGGGAAGCGGCTACATATCATGATTTTAACTTTTTCTTTCTCGATAGAGAGACTTTGGGCGACCGTTTGAGGCTTGAGGGCTTTTTATTTCCTGATACCTACAACTTTTTTATGGATTCCACTCCTGTGCAGACAATTTCGAGAATGCTGCGCGAGTTTAACAGACGTTTCACCGAGGAGTATATCGAACGTGCAGATGATATGGGGTATACCGTCCGTGAGATTATTATTATTGCTTCAATGATTGAACGAGAGGCAGGAAACGACGAAGAACGCCCGCGTATTGCTGCTGTAATTTACAACCGTCTTGACAGTCCGGATTTCCCCAACTTGCAGATCGATGCCACAATCGACTATGCCAGAGCGGGTACCGGAAGACCTTTTTCAATAGAGTTTGAAAGCCCGTTTAATACATACATTCATCCGGGATTGCCACCGGGTCCGATATCAAATCCGGGCATACAGTCTATCAGAGGTGCATTGTTCCCGCAAACTACAAATGAATTCTTTTACGCTCTAAACAGAGAAGGCTCACATAATTTCTTCACAAATTACAACGACCACCGCAACTTCGTAAACAGTGATGAATTCGGCGGGTAAGTCGTTACAGTACAATGGGATACTCCCGGTCCGTCATTCTGCGCGTTAGTCGCAGAATCTATTGCTGAATGCAGGCGCTCTACTAACGACAGAGGTAACTTACTGTTTTGGTTACATAACTATTGATTTATTACTAATGATGAGCTAAAATGTCCATTGGCAGAGAGCAGTTATATACGGAGGAGTAGCGAAGAGGTCATAACGCGGCGGTCTTGAAAACCGTTTGGGGGCAACCCCACGGGGGTTCGAATCCCTCCTCCTCCGCCACAATTTGTCCGAAAACCCTTGTATTGCAGGGG
>Ga0123353_10000120_pt1 | contig 93172 bp, 72 predicted proteins | sample TergutLab28metaG_3_FD_92763 | JGI IMG/M metagenome (GOLD analysis project Ga0123353, IMG submission 92763) | Labiotermes labralis P3 segment gut microbial communities from Petit-Saut dam, French Guiana - Lab288 P3 | ecosystem: Host-associated > Arthropoda: Insects > Digestive system > Gut ...
CGTTGCCCAGTCATGTTCGGAAGATAACTTTTATTAAAAAACACCTTAAAGCCGGAAGATATTTTAATTGTTTTGAGAACTGTTTCATTTATTTTTCTTTGAATTTCTGATGAGAATATCATCAAATTATTAAAATAATTGACAACTTAAAATCTTCCGAACATGACTGGGTGTTGCCATTGGGCTGGGTTATAAATGGTTTTCAACCATTTTCAAACTATCTCCGTCGCTACGCACCGAAGGTGCAATATATCCCAGCCCAATCCCAACGGGTTGGGCTAATTTTCAAAACAATATTTCGTTTGGATAATCTTAACACAGGGGCTTACGGGCGAGCGCAAAAAAAGATTCCAAGTAACAACCGTCACTTGGAATCTTTCAAAAAATCTATGTACAAAAATTAAATTTCTATACGTAATTATTTAACGATAGCTTTTACAACTTCGTCACCTGCTTTTACAATGTATATGCCTTTAGGTAAAGCGATACTGCCTTTAGCTGTAGCGATAAGGCTGCCGTCGATGCCATAAATAGCTGCTGCTTCTGCACCTTGGATTGCAAGACCGCCAGGGATAGAGTAAACAATAAGTGAAGATGCTTTTACAGTCTGAACAGATGGTATTATTTCTTCACAACCAGGAACGCCTGGATTCAGATCACAATAACAATTAACACCTTGTACACAATCTGCAAATTTAAGCGTTATATCATCCATGTGGTAATCACTCCATGTAGAAAGACCAACACCCAGCCAAATTACATCTAAACCAGCAATCGATGCTAAATTAGGCGCGTAGCCATCTGCAATTGACCATCTGTCGTTATTAAAATCGCTACCTTCACCTGCAGGATCAAACCATGCTGTTTTCATAGTGAATGTCGCCCATCCGGCATAACCATCATCTATTGCACCATCCATGGAATAGAAAACTGCCGGACAATGACCTAAATCCGCTTGGGCACCGTCAACGTAAGCATTTCCTCCTATTGAATTTACAGTAATTACAGCATAGTCTGCATAGTCAGGAATTCTATACTTAAAACTTATTTCTTCAACATCGCCAAACTTTTTACCTGCCGGCAAACGCATTAAGAATGTAGGTATGTTCTCTCCTCTTGATTGATTAACTGCCAAGAAAACATTGGTACCTTCTTTTTCAAAAACTGCCTCCCAGTCATTCGTAGATAACCAATTCCTATTAGTGGTCAATATTCCAAATGGAGCATCCGAATCAACACCTTTAGCGAAAAAATAATCTTGCCTCAACTGGCTGTTTTGAAAATCAATTGGATTTGTGAAATAGTCAGGAAAAGGTATATTCGGATCGTAAACTAATTCTAATTTCTTGATCCTTAATTCTTGAGGATAAACCCAATTCCATGTACCAAAAAGACCTATTCCATATATTTCGCTTGGACCAAGAAGGTAGTATGTATCAACAACTCCATCGTTCTGATTCGTCCAAACACCACTTTCTTCGTTGTCTATCCAAATTCCTAGCGTAGCTGTACCATCCGTCGCTCCTAAAGGCTCATATTCAACTACTACCTTGTTGTATTTACCAACGATTTCACCTTCTTCAAATTCAATTACTACCTCTTTGTAGTCCGCGTTAAATTGAATTACCCAGTCTGACCCGTCCTGATAAATCTGATCGGAAGGGTTTTCTTGTCTATACTCGCCATTTGCCAATTTGTCGAACAAATTGATTGGCGACTGCGCAAAACCTACCCAGCTAAACAAGGCGGCTGCCATCACTAATAAAATTCTCTGTTTCATAAAAAATAAAATTTAAATTAATAAAATAAAATTAATAATTGATATCAAATTCAATTTCGTCATCACTATCAAATACAAGCGTCATCTTTGCACTGCTTGTATCCAAATTGGCAAGAGCGAACCTCCAACCACCGTCTATCGCAGTTTTGCTGCCTCCGTTGACCTCGTTTCCAAGGCGATTAGTGAACCTCAAGGTTTTCAACGAGCACAAGTCTCCGGTAACATAAATGTAATAGTTATTTCCACCCGCAGACTCAATCCTATGATCGAAAGTAGGCTTAGCTATCGTAAAAGACTTACCTTCAGATAGATATGGCTTTCCTACGGAATAAAGAATGACCGAATACGGCTCTTCTTCAGCAGAGAAAGACAAGGTTGTCGGCATATCCACAAGAATCTTTCCGCCGGCAACATCCACCCTGCCTTTTGTTTCTACGGTACCGATAGTAAGCGGCGTGTTGCCGTCTTCGTCAACCTGAACCCGATCAATACGGTTTACAAGAATCTCCAATTTTCCACAATAAAAGACTCCATTGCCTCCATTAGGAACAAATCCGGTGATCGACGGTCCGACCAAAAATATCTCACAGATGTCCAAATAAACATCTATCATCGACTCATTACGCGCCGGAACTTTTAACTGGATCAAACTTCCAGTCGGCACATTATCCGGCAATCTAAATGTAATGTACTGATCATTCCATTCAACGAAATCAACTGCGCGTATTCCCAGTCCATCTCCAAAAAGCAGCGAATCAACTGCCAACAACACATTTCCCTGAATGGTAATTAACGTACCTGGGTCTAATGGTTCACCTTGATAGATTTCACCATCAACTATTACCAGTTGGGCACCAGCTATATTCTGAACCATAAAACTACTCATCGTAATCCACTCCTTACCGCCCGAATAAATCACTATGACCTGTCCCTTTTGATCCAACGGATAGTCGCAAGGTACATTTAACCTGATTTCTCCGGAAGATTGGGATACGAAGTCAGCCTTCTCAATGATCCACCCATAATCGTCGGCAGGGAGGTAGATTCTTTCTACCTGATCCAGTTTGTTTCCTCTGAAGCTGATTTCACCGCAACGATTTACCATGGATGGACCAAAGGCATCCACCCGAAAATCGCCGTCGTCTTTGCTGCAGGATTGAAAAACAACTCCCGCCGCAAACAGGCATAACAATAGCGTTACGGCTGTTTTATATGATTTACTTACTGTTTTTATCATTGTAATAAAATTTTAACTAATAACTTATAACTAATAACTTATCACTAATTAATACGATCTGTCGGCTCCCGTACCTCTTCCATACACAGCTCCGCCGCCATCTTCAGGCACCAGACGGAAATTATCTACGAAGAGCATGAACTTTCCTGACTGGTTGCCAATACCTGACCATACCGGAAATTGAACAATCATGTCGCCCAGCGCCTTAGCCGGATCTTTTGACAAAATCGTATTCGCACTCAATGCCGGATTTCCGGCATCACTGTAATCGCGAGGAATACCCGTATCACCCTTCCACAAGTAATCGCCGGGATTACTAATCCAACCATGGAATAGAACTTTCGACAATGGAACGGCAACCGTCATCCATGTGTCGTTCGTATGGAACGGCGTCTTACAGTCAGCGCCAGAATTCCATTTCCATGTTCCGTCGTCTTTCCCTCCATTCGTTTTATCTATATCAGCCTCAAACGGACACCAAAAAGCTAACGGTACCTGTATGTCCACAGGAGTTAATTCCGGACTTAGCATACCCCATCCTGAATTGGAATCCCATGCACCTCCTCCTGCAGCAGGAAAATAAACATACAACCATGCACCATTTATAGGATATTTTTTAGGAACATATACCTCAAACTTCAATACCATGGATCTTGAATCATATTCACTCAGGAAAGGACCCATAAGCGACTTAGACAGAACAGGATCATCCCGTCTTGGATTTGGCATCAGATCGTCGGGATCTTCCTTTATGTGAAACTGTATACGTCCGGGTTTCTGCCAGTCACCATCTTTCCATGCATTCAACAAATTATAGTTGCGATCGCACCCTTTCGGGAAAGCATCCGGATTTGCCTCTTCGCCAATCAGGTATTCGTCGGGGCAATAAGCAGAAGGTGAATAAGAGTTGTCTATAAACATAGGGAACGGAAAACCATCCTCTTCCCAGTCTCTGAGAAAACCGCCGAAACCTCTGTAATCGTCAAAGTCAATAATCATGTTGCGTTGGTCACGGAAGAAGATTCTGGACTCTGCCCTTCCCGAACCGTTTTCAACGACAATCGGCATGGAGTATCCGGCTTTTTCAGGTACTGTTACATAAATTTCCCTTGTGCTGCTTTTCCCCTCGTCTATCACACCTTCGATCAATTCTACGCCATCTTCGCCATAGAAAAAGACTTTCGGCTTAATGAAGTAGTTGCCCTTCATACGCAATGTTTCTCCCGCCGGAACAAATTCGCAATAGAACATCGTGACTACCGGCGCCGGGATATTGACTGCAAAAGCGTATCTTGTCTCCACGCCTTTTTTCGTTTTCAAAATAACCCACTGGGTAGAACCCGAAACTTCGGGTACCTGCAGAATAATGTAATTATCGGTTACATAGACCGGATTAAGCGTTGCTTTAACATCGTCGAAATAGATCTGCACAACAGAAGTCAAGTTTTCTCCCACAATAATAATGTAATTGCCCGCATTGGCTCCGACAAGGAGCGAATCTTTTGCCGCAGCATCCGCAGTTATTATATAACTGACCTTTGGTTTAGGACCGTCGTCGGCATCATCCTTGCACGAAAATAAGACAGCTCCGCACAAACTTAGAAGGAGAAAAAACGGAAATACTTTCTTTAATGTTTTCATATATATTATCACTTTAAATTTATTTTAATTATTTATCACCACTTATAAGTACCATTTTCCAGCTCTTCTATATAATTCTGTCCTGAACCGGTCGGAATCTGAAGCGCCACATCGGCAGGAATCGGCAAGAACCATGTGGTATAATAGACACCTTTATGCTCTTCTCTTGGACTCAAACTTGGTTCTATCGGAGTCGGAGGTTCCGTCTCAGCATCGTTGATAGGAAGCCATATATCAGGATTCGCTCTTACCGCCTTTTGGTACAACGCCCTGCGTACATAACCGGTTCCAGGATTTTTCGAATCCACGCCATGAGCTATGTCTTCTCCATATCTGTCTTGAGTACACCATCCGCGATCCTGTTCCTTAAAGAACTCTTGTGCACGTTTCGGATCCCGGTAGAAAAGACGTTTCACATCCACCCATCCGTGTCCCTCCATGGCAAACTCTTTTCTGCGTTCCTGTATAAAGTCGGCATATTGACCCGTTCTTTTCATCGGAACCATCATGGTTGTTCTAACAAAAGGAAGTCCCTCCTCCTGCAAATCCTTTTCCAGTACTTCCGACCAGCCTTTGTAGATATACTCCAATTCCCTCTCAAGAGGTACCACATTACAAAATGCCATCGTAGTAGGAAGTTTTGCCACGGCATCCGGTCCACCATGCGCCCGCACTACATCTACCAGTCTTTGACTGAGAGCCACCTTATCTGTAACGCCTTTACCCTTATACATCTCCGCTTCGGCGTATATCATGTAAACATCCGCCAGACGGAGGAAATCAAGCCTCATCGGGTTAGACATCGCATCGGTAGTACTCTGCCATCCATATACATATTTTTTAATCTTGTTCAATCCAAGACCTCCGCTCATTCCGTAGTCTTCAAAGGCAAACGGAGCAGGCGTGCCTTGCCAGTTGGTGTAGTTCTTCTCTCCTGCACAGATTATAACCTCTCTCTTACGGAGATCGCCGTCTTCATACGATTCATACAAAGTCCACGCCAGCGACTTCCATCCACCCCAACATGTACCCGGTCCCCAGAAGAGTTTTTCGGCAGGTTCCACATCGTCCGGACCATAAGACGCCGACATGTGGGCTTGCCAGTGCGCACCCGTTCCATAACCGTTTACATCGGAAAAATGGAGCGAAAACAGCGCCTCATTACAAGGGTTGTGCATTTGACTTTTCAGCGCAAAAATATCGGCGTACGGCACCAGCGAGTAGTATCCCGAATTAATTACGGAATCAGCATATATTTTCGCTTGATCATAATAGTAGTCGCTTCCGCCGCCCCAGCCTTGTGTATTCACATTAAAAGGACATCCATAAGTAGCTACTTCATCGGATACACACGAAGCCATCGTTAAATAGAGCTTAGCCAGCATACCCTGGGCAGACCACTTGGTGGCGCGACCCGCTCTCCAGTTAGGATCCTCGGGCAACCATCTGGCAGCGTCCAGCCAGTCCATTTCGATAGCCCTGTAGATCGTTGCACGATCGGCTTTAGGCACTGTCAATTTGTTTGCAATAACCTTTTCATTATCCCTGACGAGAGGCACTTCGCCCCAGTACTCGGTAGCCATAAAATAAGCTAATCCTCTGAACATTTTCGCTTCCGCCTTCACTTGTTCGGCTTCCTCGTCCGACAAAGTAGGCATCGGTTTATTAATAAGATAGTTTGCAGCAGAGATTACACCCGAAAACAAAGACCTGTAGCCATCGTTGAAGTGTGTATTGGTAGCTCCCACCTTTCCAAGAAAGAGTGCACCCTCATCGTCATATATATTTATCAGGTTGCCTGCCAACCCTTCATTTACCACCCAGTTAAACTTGGTGTGGTAACCAATCCATATCTGAGCACCATACAAAGCACCTGTCAAATCCTGATATTGCTTAAGCGTTTTAACGCTTTCCACACTGTATCCGTCTTCTACGTCCCTCTCCATAAAATCTTTACAGCCGGAGAACAAAAGCGCCGTGATCAAACTGAAAGCAATCGCCTTATATTTTACTGTTTTTACATTCATAATAATAACTCCCTATATTTAAAAATTAAAACTCAAATTAACTGTGTACACACGAGGGACAGGATAGCTGCCCGTGTCGATTCCCTGCCTCAATACATTCGAATTGTTTACTTCCGGATTGAATCCCGAATAGTTGGTAAATGTATATATGTTTTGCACATTACCTGTCAATTTCAGGTCATTGATATTTATTTTATCCGTCCAGCGCCTTGGAAAACGGTAAGAGAGCGCTATATTCTGGATTCGGAGGAAAGAACCGTCTTCTATCCAGTGGTCGGAAGTTGAATTCAGGTTTACCGGCGCTCCGACAGGATTCGGACGCGGGACATTGGTTCCGGCATTTGTTACATATTTACTTCCGTTCTCGTCCTCAGCAACGATAGCACAGTTTTGCACGGTACGGAGTTGATTCCTGTACAAGCTCTCCTGTCCTTCTAGTGTGGTACGCACTATATTATAGACGTCGCTTCCGTATGAATAGGTTAAAAAGATCGTTAACGACCAAGGACCGTAAGAGAAGGTATTACCCAACCCCCCAGTGAAATCGGGATTCGGGTCGCCGATAAAGGTTCTGTCCCATTCATCAACTATGCCATCAGGTACGCCATCAGGTCCGCTCACATCAAGATACCTGAGGTCTCCCACGCCAATTCCGGCAAAATAACTGCGGTCAACTTCGTTAAGCTGCTCCTCGTTTTGAATGATGCCGTTTGTTTTGTATCCGTAGAAAAGCCCCGGTGCATAACCCTGTTCGCTTCTTGATATGGCACGACCTGCTGTTCTCCAGTATTGAGATTCCGGACGCGCCTCATCCAGCTTAACGATCAGGTTCTTAACTTTGGAGAATGAGAAGTCGGTAGTCCATTCAAATCTGTTGCGTCCGATCTTCGTATCGATATTCACTGTATTCAAGCTTATTTCAAAACCGGTATTTCTTATACTACCCAGGTTTACGATAGGCGGGCTTATATTTTCCCAAGAGTCGATTGCTACCGTTGCACCCGGATTTGAACGTACAATCAGGTCGTTGTTCTGCTTATAGAAAGCGTCGAATGTGAGCGAAATACGGTTGTTAAACAATCCCACATCAAGACCTCCGTTGTATGTAAAGTTTGTTTCCCATATCAGACCGGTGTTAGGCCATTGAATTAAAAGAGCGCTGGCTCCTGCTCCTTCATACGTACCGTACGACCTGAGCGTAGAGCGGTGAGCCATCCCGATACCCGAGTTACCTGTTTGTCCATATCCGGCTCTCAGCTTGAGGTTTGAAAACACTTCGTTCATCTTCTCCGACTCCTTTATAAAATGTTCCTGGTTGATACGCCAAGCCAATGAGAAGGAAGGGAAGAATCCCCAGCGGTTTTCGGCGGCAAAGTTGGACGAACCGTCAAAACGACCGGTTGCCGTCAACAAATAACGCTCGTCATAATTATAATTCACACGCCCCAAGTAGGAAGCCATCGTATTACCGCCTTTGTATCCGCCTGAGGTCGAAGGTGCGCCTAATCCCAAGGTATGATAAGTCGGGTCTGTGATTTCAAAAGGGTATCCTATGTGCGTATTGTTAGTGCCGCTCCATGAACTCTCCTGAGCCTCTGCCGTAACCATCGCACTTATGCTCTGTTTTTCCAAGAACTTCTTATAATAAGACAAGGTAGAAGCGACACGCCAATAAAAGCTGTTTCTGTCTACCATCGATAATTGATTGTTTACTCTATAGTCGGTTGTCGGTAAAAACTTACTGTCTTTCATATTCGAATAGTCGACCCCGAATTCCGTACGCCAACGCAAATCTTTGTAAAGTTCGGCTTCGATAAATACCTGACCCATTACACTGTAACTTTTCTGATAGGTTGGAGATTGCAATGCCTGTGAAATAGGGTTGTTTCTCGGCACATGGATATTAGCGGCTCTTTCAACAAAACCTCCTTCAATATCGTATATTGCGTAGTTCGGTGCATAAACCAGCGCGTTGATCAAGTGAGAGTCGTCAACATTTGTACCCGTGAGGCTACCTCCCGTATTAATAGCATCAAAGTGGTCCTGCTTGGCTTGCGAAATATGGGTAAATGCCATATTAAGACCTGTTTTTAACCACTTTTTTGTTTGATTTTCCAAGTTAATACGTCCGTTGAAACGCTCAAAATCAGTACCGATCATGGTACCTTTCTGATCCTGGTATCCCAGCGACATGGCATACGTTGTCTCTTGCGAACCTCCGGTTACAGACAATTGATGCGTATGACCATAAGCGGTACGGAACATGGCGTCCTGCCAGTCGCTACCTTCGCCCAAAAATTGATGGTCGACCTTCAAAAACTGATCTATATACCTGGGTTGCTGACCATAAGCGATCACTATGTCGGGATTGGATGCGTAAGCCGAATATTCCTTTAAATTCATTACATCCAATTTCTTGGATACTTTCGCCACCATAAAACTTCCATCATAAGATATCCTGGCTTCGCCTGCTTTTCCTTTGCGTGTGGTAATCATCACCACGCCATTAGCCCCACGCGAACCATAGATAGCCGTTGCAGAAGCGTCTTTCAGGACTTCCATGGAAACGATGTCGGCAGGGTTAATCGCCGCTAACGGGTTAGCTCCCCCTCCGCCTATACCGCCAATCGGAATACCATCCACCACATACAACGGTTCGTTACTACCCATCAACGTACTTGTACCGCGAATACGCACAGAAGTTGCCGATCCAGGCTGCCCCGTACTCTGAGTTACCTGCACGCCCGATACACGACCCTGCATTGCCTGGTCGATGGATGTGGCTACTGTTCTTTTCAATTCGTCTTCACGAAGTGAAGCTACAGCTCCGGTCACGTCGCTTTTCCTCTGTACGCCATAACCTACGACCACAAATTCTTCCAACTCTTTGACATCCTCTTTTAGAGTCACATCCAAAACCGCAGAGGTTTTGCTTGTAATCTTAAATTCCCGAGCCTGCGACCCACTGGAGGAAAAGACCAATGTTTCGCCATCGGAAACTGTAATTTCATACTTTCCATCAAAGTCTGCCGCCACACCTTTAGTGGTGTTTTTAACCATCACGTTCGCCATCGGAATCGGTCCATCCTTATCCGATACTGTCCCTTTGATAGTCCGTTGTTGAGCCATTAACCCGAAGGTAACGCTACATAACATTAAAGACAATAAAAACTTTCTCATTACTAATAAATATTTAAATTACTTGTTATTGAAATTTATTTGTTCTCTTTTAAAATTTGAAAAACTAAATTCTGGCAAATATAATTATTTATGACAAATATTTGTCATTTTAAATACAAAAAAATTAACTTTTAACTTTTGAGTAAATTTTTCAAAACTACTCATGGTATCATTCTTTCAACGATTAGTACTTAATTATAATTGTTTAAGAAAAGTTATAAGTACAAAATTACAAATTAAAAATCAAAATTACAAGAAAAATATGTGTTTTATTTATTGAAAAAATAAAATAAGATGTGATTACTTCTTTTGTATTTACTTAAAAACAACTTTCCGCTTCTTACCTTTATTATATAAAAGATATTAATTAACCATTGATTCTTCAAATAATTTCACTTTCTTGCAAAAATGTGTAATAAAAATAATATATTTGCCTCACATTTCACACAAAGGGGTGCCTTATTTTCAGGCTGAGATTATACCCATTGAACCTGTACGGATAATGCCGGCGTAGGGAAGTTTTTTAAAAATCCTCAAAAAATTCAAAAATAAACTTCCCGGTTCAAGTTACAGCCTGATTATACTGTGCCGAAGGCGTGCAAGCCTCTCCCCCCGACCCCCTCTCCACAAGAGAGGGGGTGACTAAACAAAAAAGGTCATTCTGATGATTGAACAAACAGTAAGATACGCTCCACTCCCCCTCTCTTGTGGAGAGGGGGGGGGGAGAGGCTTGAGCCGTTATCCAACCGTTTTAACCATTGCAGGTTCCGATAGCAGCGGGGGAGCTGGGATTCAGGCTGACATCAAAACTATTTCATCGCTGGGGGTGTATGCGTGTAGCGCTATTACGGCTATTACGGCGCAAAATACGTTGGGAGTCCGCTCCATACAGGGTATTAGTCCTTCTATTTTAAAAGACCAGATTGAGGCAGTATTTGAAGATCTTGTTATAGATGCTGTGAAAACGGGGATGTTGTACAATAGCGAATCAATCGAAGTGATAAGTGAGTGTTTCGCACGATTCCGTCCCCGGTTTTTTGTGCTGGATCCTGTTATGGTATCTACAAGCGGGAGCAAATTGATTACCGACGACGCTATACAAGCTGTGCAGCAATTACTTTTCCCGTTGGCGACACTGGTTACTCCCAATATCGCCGAAGCGGAAATATTTACGGGGGTAAAAATCTCGTCGCCCGAAGATATGCAGGCAGCGGCAGAAATCATGTTGCAAAAGGGATGCAATGCTGTTTTAATAAAAGGAGGACATCTGTCCGGAAATGAGTCTATTGATATGCTTTTCGAAAAAGGGAAAAATGGTTCGGGAATACGCTCGCCGTTTATAGAAACGAAAAATACGCATGGGACGGGCTGCACTTTATCTGCCGCCATTGCATCCTATCTTGCTTTAGGGGAAGATTTGCGCGAGGCGTTCGTGTTGGCTAAAGATTATATTATTCATGCGCTTTATGCCGGTAAAGATGTTGAAGTTGGCAAAGGACATGGACCTGTGAATCATTTTTTTAATCCGAAAAGGTATACCATATTATAATATATATAATTACGAAGTAAAAATTACGAATTATGAGTAAGGACTTGAATTATAGGATTATGAAGATAGAAATAAACAACAAGCCGTATGACATCCCCGAAGGGTATACGCTGACAAATCTTTTGGAAATGTTGGAATTACATCCTTTTGGAACCGCTTTTGCTGTGGGCAGTAAGGTGATAAAACGAGCCGATTGGAATGATTTTGTTTTAACGGAAGGGATGAAGGTGACAATGATCAAAGCGGAGTGTGGGGGATGATGAAAGTAATAACGTTCCCCGATTTTTTGCGGAACGAAAACGAATACATATCTTCTCTTTTCGATGCAGGACTGGAAGTTTTGCATTTGCGAAAACCTGATGCGACAAAAGAGGAGTATGAAAGGCTTCTCAATGCTATTCCTCTAAAGTATCATGAAAGAATCATGCTTCATGATTTTTTTGAATTGACGGAAAGATACAATGTGCGTGGAGTACACCTCAACCGGAGAAATCCGGAATACAATGGGACAAAAAACGTAAAAATCAGTAAATCCTGTCATTCGATACAGGAATTGGTAGGGATTGACAGGTATGATTATGTTTTTTTAAGTCCTGTTTTTGATAGTATTTCCAAAGAAGGATACCGGGCGGCATTTTCTCATGAAGAACTTCTTCATGCTTCGCAGGCAGGTTTAATTAATGAGAAAGTGATAGCGCTTGGAGGAATCGATGTGAACACATTGCCATTGTTGGAGGCTTATAAATTTGGGGGGATAGGGGTATTAGGGACAATATGGGACGTTGCGGCTTCGGTTTCTTCGGTGGAGGAAGGGTTGAAGAGGGTGGTTGAACGCTTTCTTGAAATTCAAAACCTCTCCCCCAACCCCTCTTCACAAGAGAGGGGGGAAATGTGGAGAGATAACCTTCTCTTTCAATTTATCACTCATCAAACGAATAAATACGATTATTTCCAATCTGCTCAACTTGCATTGGAAGGGGGTTGTAAGTGGATACAACTGCGAATGAAAGAGGCTTCTGCGGAAGAAGTAGAGTCAATGGCTTTACGGATAAAGCCTCTTTGCAGAAAATATAAGGCTACCTTTATTATTGATGATCATGTTGAGATTTGTAAAAAAACAGAAGCAGACGGCGTACATCTCGGCAAAAATGACATGCCTCCCGCCGAAGCTCGGAAAATGCTCGGAAACCAATTTATTATAGGCGGAACGTGCAATACGTACGAAGATATTTTGACAATAAAAGATCATGTTGATTATATCGGTTGCGGTCCATTTCGTTTTACAATAACAAAGAAGAATCTTGCTCCTGTTCTCGGTTTGGATGGTTATCGTGATATTATTTGGAATTGCCGGAGTAATGGCATTAATGTCCTAATTGTCGCTATCGGCGGAATCATGGTGAATGATATACCGGGTATTTTCAACGCCGGCGCAAACGGTATCGCCCTTTCAGGAACAATTCTGAATGCGGAAAATCCGGTAGAAGAAACGAAACAGGTCGTGACTGCAATAAACATACCATAAACATCATGCAAAATTTAACCATCTCCAACAAAACATTCACCTCCCGCCTATTCCTCGGAACAGGGAAATTCAGTTCCAATGAATTAATGGAAAAATCCATTTTAGCCTCCGAAACGGAAATGGTCACGGTAGCAATGAAACGCATCGACATGGACAACCGCGAAGACGACATGCTTAACCACATTGTCCATCCCAACATTCAATTGCTCCCAAACACAAGCGGAGCACGCGATGCCGAAGAAGCCGTTTTCGCAGCACAAATGGCTCGCGAAGCTTTCGGAACAAATTGGTTGAAATTAGAAATACATCCGGATCCTCGTTATCTGCTGCCCGATCCTATTGAAACGCTAAAAGCGACGGAAGAATTGGTCAAACTTGGATTCGTCGTTTTACCTTACTGCCAAGCAGATCCTGTTCTTTGCAAGCGATTGGAAGAAGCCGGTGCTGCAACAGTAATGCCATTGGGCGCCCCGATCGGCTCAAATAAAGGATTACGCACAGAGGATTTTCTCCGCATTATTATTGAACAATCAAATGTGCCGGTCGTAGTGGATGCCGGCATTGGAGCGCCAAGCCATGCAGCGGCGGCAATGGAAATGGGAGCTTCCGCCGTACTGGTAAACACCGCAATAGCTGTAGCAGGCGATCCTGTGGCAATGGCGAAAGCATTCAAAGATGCCGTCATTGCCGGAAGAATGGCTTACGAAGCCGGATTAGGCAGCGTCAGCTTCACCGCAAATGCAAGCTCGCCACTTACCTCCTTTTTAAATTGAAACGCAACAAACAACGATGAATAAAATAAAAATAACCTTTCCGGGCAGCGAAAAGGTTTATAAACAGGGAACAATATTTCCGGAAATCAAAGTCGGAATGCGGAAAGTTAAACTCACGCCTACTGTTGAAGTAATAGCAGGAAAAGAAAAAAGAGAAGAAAACGAAGATGTATATATATATGATACAAGCGGTCCGTTTGGCGATGAAAACGCTTCTATTGATCTCAAAAAAGGACTTCCGCGTTTACGGGAAAAATGGATTACAGATCGAAAAGACGTAGAACAATTAACAGAGATAAGTTCGAAATACGGACAAATGCGCCGTAACGACAAAAGTCTCGACCATTTACGCTTCGAACATATCACATCACCTTTTCGTGCAAAAGCAGGAAAACAAATTTCCCAAATGTATTATGCCAAACAAGGCATTATCACGCCCGAAATGGAATACGTTGCTATCCGTGAAAATATGAATTGCACCGAATTAGGTATTAAAACCCATATCACGCCCGAATTTGTCCGCGACGAAATTGCCGCCGGACGGGCAGTACTTCCAGCAAATATCAACCATCCGGAAGCTGAGCCGATGATTATCGGGCGTAATTTTCTGGTAAAAATAAACACAAACATCGGAAACTCCGCCACCACCTCAAGCATCGAAGAAGAGGTGGAGAAAGCCGTTTGGAGCTGCAAATGGGGCGGCGATACGCTCATGGATTTATCCACAGGCGCCAACATACATGAAACACGCGAATGGATTATCCGCAACTGCCCCGTTCCGGTAGGAACCGTACCCATTTATCAGGCATTGGAAAAAGTAAACGGGAAAGTAGAAGAACTCACATGGGAAATTTATAAGGACACCTTAATAGAACAATGCGAGCAAGGGGTCGACTATTTCACCATACATGCAGGCATCCGTTTAAAAAATGTGCATTTGGCAAACAAACGCCTCTGCGGCATTGTCTCTCGCGGAGGTTCTATCATGAGCAAATGGTGTCTGATACACAATCGCGAAAGTTTCCTTTATGAATATTTTGATGAAATCTGCGACATTCTGGCTCAGTATGATGTAGCCGTATCCTTGGGTGACGGTTTGCGTCCGGGTTCCACGCATGATGCAAATGATGAAGCGCAATTTGCCGAATTAGACACATTGGGCGAACTCGTTCTCCGGGCATGGGATAAAAATGTGCAGGCTTTTATCGAAGGTCCCGGACATGTCCCGATGCACAAAATCAAGGAAAACATGGAACGGCAGATTTCAGCGTGCCACGATGCTCCTTTTTATACGTTAGGACCTTTGGTTACCGATATTGCTCCGGGATACGACCATATCACAAGCGCCATAGGCGCAGCGCAAATAGGTTGGCTCGGCACTGCCATGCTTTGCTACGTAACGCCGAAAGAACATCTCGGATTGCCAAACAAAGAAGATGTGCGTACAGGCGTTGTCACCTACAAAATTGCGGCTCATGCGGCAGACCTTGCAAAAGGGCATCCGGGAGCAGTTATCCGTGACAATGCGCTAAGCAAAGCCCGTTATGAATTTCGTTGGAAAGACCAGTTTAATCTTAGTCTTGATCCTGAACGCGCGTTGGAATATTTCAAAGCCGGGCATCATGAAGATGGGGAGTATTGTACTATGTGCGGACCGAACTTTTGCGCTATGAAATTGAGTCGGGATTTGAGGAATTGTCTTGAACCAGGATTTTAATAAGATTTATAAGATTATCAAGATTAAGAAGTTGTTTGAGTTATTTCCTGCTGATAAAAAGCCCCGTTAGGGGCAAAATATTGGTAGAAAAGGATATCCCACCCAACCAAAGCCCCGTTAGGGGCGAAATATAAAACATATTTCGTTCCTAACGGAACTTGGAACAGTTTTCTACCAATATTACGCCTCTAACGAGGCTAAAAGGCAAGAAAATTCAACGCTTGATTCGCATTAATAACTCAAACTTATCAAAATTAAAATTATCTCGGTAAAAAATTGTAATTTAGTCCAAAATTTCTCTTATGTGGGTTATATACGCTTTATTATCAGCTTTCTTTGCCGCCTTGACAGCTATATTCGCAAAAATCGGCGTACAGAGTATTAATTCCAATCTGGCTACTGCCATACGCACGGTAGTTGTTCTGATTCTAATTTGGAGCATTGTCTTGTTTCGCGGAGAAGCGAAAGATTTGGCAAGCATAAGCAAATACAGTTTGACTTTTCTTATTCTTTCCGGATTCGCCACAGGCTTTTCGTGGATTTTTTATTTCAAAGCCATACAAATGGGAAATGTATCGCAAGTGGCGCTGATCGACAAGTTGAGCGTAGTACTGACGCTTATTCTGGCTGCTGTCTTTTTGGGTGAACCCTTCACTCCAAAAGTCATTGCTGCGATGGTGTTGATTGTTTCGGGAGTTATTGTTTTAATTTGGTAATGATTCGATAGACATGATACACAATCTAAAAGAACAACTTTCGGGGGCGCTTTACCACAATTTTGCAGAAGAATTCGCATATCATATACTGGATAATCCGGAAAGTTTTCCCGAATTGTACGCGCTTACTTTCGATGAAAACCCGAAAACGGCATGGCGCGCTACGTGGGTATGCGAGAAAATCTCTTACCGATTTCCCGAATGGTTTATGGATAAACGTTCCGAATTGATGCAACGAACAATACAATGTACCAACCATGGAAGCAAACGCAGTATGCTCAATATATTGTTGCATCTCCCTGTTGAAAAACCAATCTCGGTAGAATTTCTCAATTTTTGCCTGGATCATGCGCTTTCCCTGCAAGAACCGATAGCCATACAAGCCCAATGTGTAAAAATGGCTTATGAACTCTGTAAAAAAGAGCCGGAGCTTCTACCGGAACTCAAATATATATTGGAAGATGCCGAACCGGAGTATTATTCTAAAGGAGTACAAAACATCATACATAATACACTAAAACAATTGAATTCAACAAAAAACAGCTATGTTTAGTCAGGAACTCGAAAAAATTTCGTGGGAAGAAACCGGCGAATCCATCTATGCAAAAACAGAAGCGGATGTCCGCAGGGCTTTGGTAAAGGAACAATTGAGCATAGACGATTTCATGGCACTTATCTCCCCCGCCGCCGAGCCTTATCTGGAAACAATGGCGCAACTGAGTCAAAAATACACATTGAAGCGTTTCGGAAAAACGATTTCGCTGTTTGTCCCACTATATCTCTCCAATTCGTGCAGGAATCATTGTGTTTACTGCGGTTTTCATGCGTCTAATCCAATGAAACGAATCGTCCTTACCGAAGAAGAAATTATAAATGAATATAAGGCAATCAAAAAATTAGCCCCGTTTGAAAATCTTCTTCTCGTGACAGGCGAAAATCCTTCGGCGGCAGGAGTATCTTATATAGCCAAAGCGCTGGATTTGGCAAAGCCCTATTTTTCCAATTTAAAAATAGAAGTAATGCCCCTAAAATCGGAAGAATATGCAGAGTTAACCCAACACGGATTAAACGGCGTTATCTGTTTTCAGGAAACCTACAATAAAACCCGTTACAACGTCTACCATCCGGGAGGGATGAAATCCGATTTTGAATGGCGCGTCAACGGATTCGACCGTATGGGACAAGCAGAGGTACATTCCATCGGATTGGGCGTATTGGTCGGCTTGGAAGATTGGCGAACGGATATGGCGATGATGGCTCATCATCTCCGTTACCTCCAAAAACAGTATTGGAAAACAAAATACAGCGTTAATTTCCCGCGTATGCGTGCGGCTGAAAACGGCGGATTTCAACCCAACATATTAGCCTCCGACAGGGAAATGGCACAACTGACATTTGCTTTCCGCATCTTCGACCACGATGTAGACATCAGCTATTCAACACGCGAGAACGCCACTTTCCGCAACAACATGGCAACGCTCGGCGTAACCACCATGAGCGCAGAGAGCAAAACCGAACCAGGAGGGTACTTCTCCTATCCAAAAACCCTCGAACAATTTCATGTTTGCGATGAACGGACGGCTAAAGAGATGGAGCGCGATTTGAAACGGTTGGGGAGGGAAGCGGTTTGGAAAGATTGGGATTATTTTAATTAAGAAAATTGAATAATAAATGCGAATTAAGAGTTGAAAAATATGTGCCGTTAGGCATAAAATACTGGTAGAATATTGAATAAATCCTCTAAAAAAGCCCCGTTAGGGGCGAAATATTGGTAGAAAGAAATATCCCACACACAACCAAAGCCCCGTTAGGGACGCAATATAAAACATATTTCGTTCCTACGGAACTTAGAGCAGAGATAAAACGTATTTTCTACCAATATTACGCCTCTAACGAGGCTAAAAACACAAGAAATTTCAACCCTTAATTCGCATAATAAATATAAATTGAAAATTCGAACAAAAGGGAAAAGATTGAACTAAATTTAATCAAATTGTTTTTAATTAAAAATAATTTTGTTTATTTTCGCCCCACTTAAATTTGTTTATAACCAATTAAATCAATGAAGGAATTTAAGAAACAAAACTATTGTTCTCATAATTTGTTGTAAAATTAATTGATAATGAATCTTATAAGCATTAGTTTGAGTGATGTTGCAGATGTTTTTTCACTATTAGGAGTGATAATCGCAGCTTATACGTTATGGCGTGTTTCTTCTATAAAGAAAAGTATAGAAGAAACAGAAAAAAAAATAATTTTTCACAGAAGGATTGAAAAACTTTTGGAAGATTTGAAAACGTTAAACTTAGAATATTACAACCTTCTCTTTCTATATAAAGAAAATAAAAATGAAAAAGTTATAGAGGAGTATTTACCGAAACTAGAGTCAAAACTTTTTATAATTTGTAATAATGCCTATAAAAAAAGTAGTTGGGAGAGAGAATGTAATAATGTTATTAAGTCTATAAATAATCTTATAGTAAAAAATGAAAAAAATGAAACGATTCACAATTCCGAGTTGAAACGTATTTATTCCAAAATTTCTACTTTAATTGATTTAATTGAAAACGAGGTTTTAAATAATACAGCATTATATGGATCTTACAATTGATTATGAAACAATTAGCACTAAAAGCAATGAACTTTCTTTGGAAGATTTGCTAAACAATACTATCAAAGGAAAGTTAAACTGGGAATTATATACCCCAAAATATAATGCTCCTAATAATGTCGATTTGTCAGGGAATATTTACTTTACGAGAATCGACCATGATTTCATAAGAATTTTTAGAGCATTTAATGCTTTAACTAATTCATATTTTTCTGTTTTGGAATATTACGACCCATCTACATTAAAATCTATAAAAACTTATAGCCATAAAAATATTATAAATGATATATATAAAACCGTAAATGAAATTTGCCAAGATTGTCCAAATGAATCATCTTTTGCAAACAGATTAATGGGATTACAAAGTAATCTTCTGAATTTTGCTTACACGTTGACTTCAAATCGGGATGACGCTCATGATTTGTTACAAGATACTACATTAAAAGCTCTTGATATTCAAGATAAATACGTAGATAGCGTAAACTTTAAAGGATGGGTATACACTATCATGAGAAACATCTTTGCCAACAATTACCGTAAAATAATTAGAAATCAAACGATTATTGATCAAACGGAAGAATTGTATCATTTAAATCTTCCTCAAGATTCGGGTATAGAAACCACGGAAGGCGCTTATACGATTAACGAAATTATGAAATGTATTGATGAATTTACCGATGACTATCGGATTCCTTTTTCAATGCATCTTTCCGGTTTCAAGTATCATGAAATTGCCGAGAAGATGAATTTATCTATTGGAGCAGTAAAAAGCAAAATCTTCTTTGCAAGAAAGCGTTTGCAAGAAACTCTACAAGATTACAATAGATAAGAAAAACAATATGCTTATCTGCAAAAACACCTCCAATCGCAGCTAACTAAATCCGAAAGATTAAATATGAATAACCTCAATTGAGGGTAAACGAAATACGTCTCCACAACCCGAAGTTTAAACCATTCAACTCAATATCTGCCACATACAAATAAAACAACAGAAATACACAAAAAAAATGACTATCAACAATTCTCAACTCTCAACTCGCTACTCCCGCCAAACCATACTCCCCAAATTCGGAGAGGAAGGTCAGAGAAAATTAGCCTCTGCAAAAGTTTTTTTGGTCGGAGTAGGCGGTTTAGGCTCCCCCATTGCGCTCTATCTTGCCGGAGCAGGAGTTGGGCAAATCGGATTAGTAGATCCGGATGTTGTTTCGGAAAATAATCTACAACGACAGATTCTATACAAGGAAAACGAAATCGGACAATTGAAAGTGGATTGTGCGAAAAAACGATTGCTAGAACTGAACTCCGGCATTGAAGTAAATTGTTATCCGTATCGATTTAATAGAGAAAACGGCAAAGAAATCGCTTCACAATATGATTTAATCATAGACGGCTGCGATAATTTTTCTACACGCTATTTAATGGATGATATTTCTGCTGAACTCAATATACCTTATATATATGGTAGTATAGGTGAATTTCAAGGGCAAGTTTCTGTTTTCAATTGGAGAAACAGTTGCCGTTACCGGGATTTGTATCCCAAAGAGGATTTTGCCGCCATAAGCGAACCGGCTATAAAAGGAGTACTGGGACCTGTTCCGGGAGTGATCGGCACATTGCAAGCTATCGAAGCCATCAAAGTAATTACCGGAATCGGAGAACCTCTCCGGAATCGTTTGTTAACCATTGACCTGTTAACAATGGAAATACTCATCTTAGAAATTTGTTAATTTTTATGCAACTAACCTACATCTTTCACAGCGGTTTTATCGTTTCCGGTCACGGATTTTCTATTTTGATTGATTACTGGCGAGATACAAAATCCGCCAAAGAGGGATATGTGCACGAACATTTTTTGCAGTCGCCGGACAAATTATATGTCTTGAGTTCACATGCCCACCTTGATCATTTTAATCCGGAAATACTTACTTGGCGTAAAAAACGACCCGACATTCAATACATCTTTTCTTCCGATATTCTCGCTACAATAAGAAACACCTCGAAAACGCCGGGAATCTTTTATTTAAATAAAGCAGAAGTTTACAGGGATAATTACATACAGGTAAAAGCCTTTGGCTCAACCGATATAGGCATCTCCTTTGCCATTGAAGCGGAAGACAAATCTATTTTTCACGCCGGCGATTTCAATAACTGGCACTGGAATGAAGAATCGACCGAAGAAGAGATTCGTACTGCAGAAACAAGTTTTCTTCGAAAACTGAAAATACTCGCAAAAGCATATCCGAAATTTGACCTTGTTATGTTTCCTGTCGACCCCCGGTTAGGAAAAGACTACATGCGAGGCGCAGAGCAATTTGTTCAAACCATAAAAACCACTACCTTTGCTCCTATGCATTTTGGCTTCAGTTACAACGAAGCCAATGCTTTTAAAGCATTTGCAGAAGCTCACGGAACTCGTTTCCTTTCTATTCACGAATGTGGAGAAATATTACTTAATTTATAAACAACTATCATTATGGAAATAAAAAGCAAATTTGACCATTTCAACATAAACGTTACCGATCTGGAACAAAGCATTACTTTCTATGAAAAAGCGTTGGGCTTGAAAGAGAGTAAACGGATGACATCGCCCGACGGTTCGTTTATTATTGTTTACCTCAGCGACGAAACATCCGGTTTTTTACTGGAACTCACCTGGCTGAGAGACCGTAAGGAGGCTTACGAACTGGGAGACAACGAAAGCCATTTATGTATGCGAGTTGCAGGAGATTACAACGAAGTGCATAAATTCCACAAAGAAATGGGCTGGGTCTGTTTCGAAAACAAGTCAATGGGGCTCTACTTTATCGACGATCCGGATGATTACTGGATTGAAATTCTTCCCTTGAAAAATGATAAATGAATATCAATAAAAATCCCGTTAGGGATTATCGCTCGGTAGAAAAAGAATGCCGCAATGTCTCGCATGCCGTTAGGTATGCTACCTGTATATTGGGTTGCATACCTACGGCATGCAGGAGGCTTCAAATACAATTTTCTACCAAGCGATATTCCCTAACGGGAATGGGATGATACACTCATGTAACATCCATTTTTTTTACCAAACGACCTTTACGCATAAACTTTTGACGGCATATAATCCAATCTCGTTTGAAACTCAGCTCCCATTCGAATTTTCAATTCACTTTCAATTCGATTCAAGACTCTGTTCAAGTCATGGAATATTTCGTAATTAGTGAATTTAAGAACTTTGATTCCCTTTTTTTCTAATTCTCTCGCCTGCTCTTCCGAATATAAAACTTCTTTCGGAAGGATTTGGGATTTACTTTCCAATTCGATAACCAACTTTGCTTTTTCGCAATAAAAATCAGCAATGAAAGAGGATACAGGAATAAAACGCTCAAATTTAACAGGAAATCTCTTTGCTAAACTATCCCGTAATACAGTCTCAGCATACGACTCATTTTTCATCTTCAGGAATCGGGAGATTTGTGTTAATCCCCAATAACCTTTTTCCGGAGTTTGTGTTAAGGTTCTCATAGTTTTTATAAAATTAAATAGTACAACTTTTTCACAGTTGAAAATTAGAAATTATTTATCGAAAAAACAAATAAATCGCTGTATTTAACATATTTAAAGTGCGAAGGCGCGAAAGGTCGAAGGCACGAAAATTGGATTTTGTCGTTTTTTTGTTGTTTTATAACCCAAGGCGTTGCCGTTGGCTGGGTTATAAATGATTTTCAACCATTTTCAAACTATCTCCGCCGCCACGCACCTAAGGTGCAATATATCCCAGCCCAACGGCAACGCCTTGGGTAATATATCCCAGCCCAATCCCAACGGGTTGGGATAATTGGGTGAGCCCACGAAAGCACGAAGGCGGAAAAGATAAATTAAATCTTCCCGCCTTCGTGCTTTTGACCTTTCGCGCCTTCGCGCTTTATTGTTATACCCAACTCGTATTACGCATATCCCCGCTCTTGGCAAACTCGCTGTGCATGGCAAATGCAGCTTGCAACGTATGAGGAGTATGCAGCTTTTTCGAGAGTTTCAGATAATCCCACATCAATTGCTTGTATTCAGGATGAACACAATTTTCAATGATTGCTTCCGCACGTTGAATTGGCGATTTTCCGCGAAGATCGGCAATTCCCTGTTCGGTAATCAAAACCTTTACGCAATGTTCGGTGTGATCCGTATGACTCACCATCGGAACGATAGGACTAATCTTGCCTTCTTTCTGGATAGACGGGCAAGTGAAAATCGAAATATAGGCATTGCGTGTGAAATCGCCTGAACCGCCTATTCCATTCATCATTTTCGTTCCAAGAACATGTGTTGAATTGATATTTCCAAAGATATCGGCTTCCAATGCCGTATTAATTGTCAATAATCCCATTCTGCGGATCACTTCCGGGTTATTGGATATTTCAATAGGGCGAAGAACCAATCTTTCTTTAAAGAAAGGGAGGTTACCGTAAATTTCGTCCAGAACAGGATCGCTCACAGTCAGGGAACATCCGCTGGTAAAGGAAACGCGACCTGCTTTCATTAAATCAATAACAGAATCCTGTATTACTTCTGTGTATACCGTGAATACCGGTATATCCTTATTCTTACCCAGTGAACCCAAAACGGCATTCGCTATATTTCCTACCCCTGATTGAATCGGTAAAAATTCTTTCGGAATAATCCCTTTTTTCAATTGATCGGCAAGAAAAACAGCTACGTTTTCACCAATTTTGGCAGTAAATTCGTCAACCGGAGTAAATCCTTCCACCTTATTACTTAAATTTGTTTCGACGATAGCTACAATTTTTTTCGGATCTACCTTCAATACGGGACTTCCTGCGCGGTCTCTCACCGTATAAATAGGAATAGCTTCTCTGTAAGGAGGGTCTTTAGGGAGATAAATGTCATGTATTCCGCGTATTTCCTTCGGATGCTTGCTGTTCAACTCTATGATGATTTTATCCGCCAAACGGGCAATCGTAGGAGAAATTCCAACACCCGAAGTCAGAACAATTTCCCCATCTTCATTTACATCGGCAGCTTCGAGAACCGCTACATTGATTTTGCCATAAAAACCATACCGGAGTTCCTGACCTAACTGTGAAAGATGCATATCGGCATAATGAATCTCCTGCGTATTGATCGCCGCTTTCAGGTCTTTATTACTCTGATAAGGCGTTCTGAAATTAATCGCTTTTGCTCTCGTCAAAGCGCCGTCCAGCGCATCTCCGGTCGAAGCTCCCGTGAATATGTTGATTTTAAACTCTTTCCCTTTTGCATGTTCTTCTTCAGCCATTTTTGCAACGGCAGAAGGTACCATTTTAGGGGCTCCTGCGGCTGTAAATCCACTAAAACCTACATTATCTCCGTTCTTAAAAAAACGCGCCGCTTCTTCGGCTGTCATAAAATTATATGCCATGATTCCTAAAAAAAAATTTACGTAACTCTTACTACTGATTTAAAATAATTTGCAAAAATAAAACTTATTATTCAAATAAAAAAACCTTAACTTGTCAAAATTTTATGCCGAAAATAATCTTTAAAAACCGATGCTTGGTTAAGGTTAGATTCCTCACTCCGCTTCGTTCCATTAGCAAATGACAGCTCGATTTGCGGGAGATTCCTCCCTTCGGTCGGAATGACCGGCATTTCCGGTTAGTGGATTGGTGGCGGGAGCAGCGTAACCGCCTCTCCCGCTACCCTCAGCCCCAATAAGACACGGTGTCATTCCGAATGGAACGAAGTGGAATGAGGAATCTAACCTTGGTTAAAAAGCTAAATTGAAAGCAAAAGCATAAATCGAGAAGCATATAGTCAGCAACTAATGTCCTTTTTTGGAATTAATTCTTTTTTTTTCATAACATTTCAAAAAAAATTCAATTAAAATTTTTCTAAGTCCGAATTAATTGTAATTTTGTGTGGCTTAAAAAAAGGCAGAATAAGCAAAATTATACTAAATATCTAACAAATTTATTATTATGTCAAAAGTAACCGTAGTAGGCGCAGGAAATGTAGGAGCTACATGCGCCAATGTACTTGCTTTCAATGAAGTAGCAGACGAAATTGTAATGCTTGATGTAAAAGAAGGCATTGCAGAAGGAAAAGCAATGGATGTGATGCAAACAGCACAATTGTTGGGATTCGACTCAACGCTTGTTGGTTGCACAAATGATTACGCAAAAACTGCAAACTCTGATGTTGTAGTTATCACCTCAGGTGTTCCACGTAAACCGGGAATGACTCGCGAAGAGTTGATCGGAGTAAACGCCGGCATCGTAAAATCAGTTTGCGAAAATGTGTTGAAATATTCGCCAAATGCCATTTTGGTGGTTGTTGCAAACCCTATGGATACGATGACTTATCTTGCTCTCAAAGCGTTCAAATTGCCTAAAAACAAAGTGATCGGTATGGGCGGCACATTGGATAGCTCACGCTTCACTTATTTCTTGACCGAAGCGTTGGGATGCAACGCAAATGACGTAGACGGAATGGTAATCGGCGGACACGGCGATACAACCATGATTCCGTTGGCTCGTTTGGCTAACTATAAAGGCATTCCGGTATCCACATTATTAAGCGCTGAAAAATTGGACGAAGTTGTTAAGTCAACGATGGTTGGCGGAGCTACATTGACCAAGTTATTGGGTACATCTGCATGGTATGCGCCGGGAGCAGCAGCATCTTTCGTTGTTGAGTCGATCATCAAAGACCAAAAGAAGATGATTCCTTGCTCTGTAATGCTTGAGGGCGAGTATGGACAATCCGACGTTTGTATCGGTGTTCCTGTAATCTTGGGCAAAAACGGTATCGAAAAAATCGTTGCTATGGATTTGAACGACAGCGAAAAAGAATTATTCGCAAAAAGCGCAGCAGCAGTTAAAGAAACTAATGATGTGCTGGCTGAGATGAAGATGATTTAATGTAAATATATTCGTATACCAGACGTAGAGACGGGGCGCGCCCCGTCTCTACTGCGTTTTTGAACATTCCCCCCATTTTTCACCCTTCGGACATGCCGTACAACCATCACACGGATCTTCCTTCTTCTTTCTGAAAATCCGCCAAAAAATATACCCCACGGCACATACTCCAATTATGTAGACAATTATTTCCTGCATCATAAGCCTAAAAAACGCCCTGCCTGATATACAACAAAACTAACCACCCAAGCCAGCGTACACGTATAAAACACCGCCGCCAGCGCCCATTTCCAACCTCCCGATTCATTTTTGATCGCCACTACCGAAGCAATGCACGGGAAATACAACAAAACAAACAACATAAAACAAAACGCCACCAACGGAGTGTAAACAAGTTCTCCGGCATCATTTCGGACGGTTTTCAATCTTTCGGAGAGAGAAACCGGCTCTGCATCCGAACTTTCAGTGTAAAGTACGCCTAGTGTGCTGATTATTGTCTCTTTGGCAACTATTCCGGAAATAAGAGAAACACCCATCTCCCACGTAAACCCTAACGGACGGATAACAGGTTCGGTGATATGCCCCAGACGTTCGATGTAAGTTTGCTTATGTATTTCCTCCGTACTGCGAGGAAAATAGCTCAAAAACCAGATAACAATAGAACCCACTAAAATAATCCCTCCCATTTTTTTCAAATATTGTTTCGCATTACCCCAAACCTGGATAACTACGGAACGAAAAACCGGCATCCGGTATGGCGGAAGTTCAGGAATCGAATGGTCATCTTCTTCTTTGAAAATATATTTCCGCAAAAATTTGGAAACAAATACTCCTATTAATATACCCAATATATAAAGAGACATCAAAACAAGAGCGCCATGTTCGGGAAAGAAGCTCCCGACAAACAGCAAATAAATAGGCAAACGAGCTCCGCAAGACATGAAAGGAATGATCAATAGGGTAATCATGCGGCTGTTGCGATTCTCGATAATACGTGTTCCCATTATCGCCGGGACATTGCAACCAAATCCCATAATCAGCGGGATGAACGACTTGCCATGCAGTCCCATTTTATGCATCACCTTGTCCATGATAAATGCAGCCCTTGCCATATAGCCCGAATCTTCCATAAGGGATATGAACAGATACAAAATCAATATATTGGGAAGAAATACGATAACCCCTCCTACTCCACCGATGATTCCGTTTATCAGCAAATCCTTGAGAATACCTTCTGTCATTTGTTCGCCCAACAAGGAACTGAGCCACCCGATCAAACTTTGAATCCAGTGCATAGGATAGCTTCCCAATTTGAACGTACATTCAAACATGAACCAAATAAGCAGAAAAAAGATAGGAAAGCCGAATATTTTATGGGTAACAAAATAATCTATCATCCGGGTCCGGGATTTGCTCTTTTCCATATTCATTGCTTCTGTACAGAATTTTGCGCAAAGGTAGGAAATTTATCTGTTTGCAGGTCTTATTATTTAGAATTATTTTAAATAAGAAAAACGGTTTATAAATTTTCAGTATGAACATTTTTCTCAAGGAACTGTTCTTACATTGCAAATAGTATTTTGGTTTCGTTTAAATACAACAATATCATGGCAATAAAAAAAGTGTGGGTTACAGACGATTGCATCGCCTGCGGAATGAGTGAAAGTATTTGTCCCGAAGTATTCGAGGTACACAACAAATCAGCAGTTAAAGAGGAGGTAGATTTTTCTGCTCACGAAAATAGAATTAAAGAAGCAGTCAAAAACTGCCCCATGCAAGCGATTAAATATGAATAAAGCGCACGCTCACTCGTAATACTCAAACTGCCTCTCAAGCACAAAAGTCGGCTTATCTCCCACATATTCAACCCGCTTCGTCCAATTCCCGTGCTTGTCAAATTCATACTCGTAGCGCATAGGAAGAAAAGCCTGTCCGATTTCGTCAACACCTTCCTGCAAGATGAGATTTTCTTTCTTATCATATTTGAAAAAAACTTTCATCAAAACTTCTTCATCCGGTGAAAAAACGGTCAATTCGCTTCTCAATCCGTTTTTATCAAACTTTTCTTTCCGGTAATTAACCAAATCATTTTCTGCATTGTAAATCTTTGTTTCAACCGGAAGTCCGTTTTTATCCAATTTTCGAACTTCTTTCCTGAGAAGTTTCCCCCTTGAGTTATAGTTCGATTCCGTAACCGAATTATCCTTATCGTCGTAATCTATCAATACAGACCCGCTAATGCCGTCGCTGCTGTTGAATATTATTATCTGGCTAACTCTCTTTTTCTCGTCATACGTATAAACATGCTTATCGCTGAAACCGCCTTCCGCATCGTAATTCTGTTCCGCAAAAAGCTCATTTTGGTCGTTATACAAATAATCGGAATATCCGACATCTTTTCCATACGAATCAACGTATGTTATTTTTGAATAATAACCCCGCTCATTAAAATCCATAACCACATCCCAGCCATCCTGGCGATAGAGGTTGCCCTTCTCCGCTTTTCCAAACCGTTCTTCTGCCAAATATTGCAATTCGATCATTTGCTTGACTTTCCCTTGAAGCGAAAGATTTTGCAAATCCGTTTTCTTTTTCGCAGCACATCCCGACAAAGAGATTAATAAAAGGATGGAAAAAACGCCCAAAAAATATTTTCTGTAATTCATTTTTTATTCACTTATTAGTTAGTTATATTTATTTTTTTGCTGTAGTTAATAATGGTGTTGTAATCTGTCCCGTTAGGGACATGATATTGGTAGAAAGAAAAATTCCCCCACAATCAAAGTCCCGTTAGGGACGTGATATGAATAAAGAAAATCCATCATTCTTAATCTTAATTTTTATATTTCTAATATGCTATGTTGCGTCCCTAACGGGACTTTGATTGTGGGGGAATTTTTCTTTCTACCAATATCATGTCCCTAACGGGACAGATTACAACACCATTATTAACTACAGCCTTATTTTTTCTCTATCAACTCCAAATCCAGTTGTTTTTTCTCCAGATTTGTTCTGGATATCCGGACAACGACCTCTTCTCCAAGTTGATACGTTCTGTGAAAGCGACGCCCGACAAGCCGGTAATTTTTCTCATCGAACGTGTAATAATCATCGTCCAATTCGCGAATCGGAATCATTCCTTCACATTTATTTTCGGTAAGCTCGACGTAAATTCCCCAATCCTGTATGCCCGAAATAACGCCATCATAAATTTTCCCGATTTTATCGCTCATAAACTCTACCTGCTTGTACTTGATAGAAGCTCTTTCGGCGCTTGCCGCCACTTGTTCCATGTCCGAACTGTGTTTGCAAAGGTCTTCGTACTTTTCCTGACTGGCGCTTTTCCCGCCTTCCGCGTAGCGATCCAATAATCGGTGCACCAGCATGTCCGGGTAACGGCGGATGGGCGACGTGAAGTGTGTGTAATGATCAAAAGCCAAGCCATAATGCCCGGCATTCACCGTAGTATAGATCGCTTTCGCCATCGAGCGAATGGTGATTGTTTCTATCAGATTTTGCTCTCTTTTCCCCTGCACCTGATCCAATAAGCGGTTAATCGCCGAAGATACCTCCATATTTTTTCCGGTAGTTTTCAACTTATACCCGAATCTACCAATGAATTGGGATAAATTTGCCAACTTGTCCGGATCCGGCACATCATGCACGCGATAAACAAATGTTTTGGGCTTTGACTTGCTCTCTTTTTGTTTGCCGACGTGTATTGCCACTGTTTTATTGGCAAGAAGCATAAATTCTTCTATCAACTTATTCGAATCTTTTGCCTCTTTGAAATAGACGCTCAACGGTCTCCCCTTTTCATCTATTTCAAAACGCACTTCCGTGCGCTCAAAAGCAATAGCCCCGCTGTCGAAACGGCGTTGCCGCAAGATTTTTGCCAGATCGTTAAGCGCCAGAATCTCTACCGACAAATCTCCTTTACCGGTTTCAATGATTTCCTGAGCCTCTTCATACGTAAAACGGCGGTCGGACTCAATCACCGTATGAGCTATATTGTAGTGAAGAATGTTTGCTGCGTCGTCCATTTCAAAGATCACCGAGTGGCAAAGTTTTTCTTCATTCGGACGAAGGGAACAAAGAACGTTGGAGAGGTGTTCCGGCAACATCGGGATCGTGCGGTCTACCAAGTAAACGGATGTCGCCCGCTTTTCCGCCTCCCTATTAACTATATCATCCGCTTTGACGTAGTGGGTCACATCGGCAATGTGAACGCCAATCTCCCACCGCCCGTTTTCGAGCCTCCGAACGGAAAGAGCGTCGTCAAAGTCTTTGGCGTCTTTTGGGTCGATAGTGAAAGTAGGGACTTTGCGGAAATCCAATCGGCGGGCAATTTCCTCTTTGGTTATTTTATCCGGAATCTTACCGGCATACGCTTCTACTTCCTTCGGGTAACAATAAGGCAATCCAAACTCTGCCAGAATGGCGTTCATCTCCGTATCGTTATTTCCGGTAGCGCCGAGAATATCGACCACTTCACCCACCGGATTACGACCCCGCTCTTCCCAGTCGACGATTTTTACCACTGCTTTATCTCCCGTTTTGCCGTCTTTCAGCTTGTCTTTCGGGATAAAAATATCATTGTTAAGCAACTTGTTGTCAACCAAAAGAAAGGCATAATCTCTTGACACTTGCAATTTTCCCACAAAAGTGTCGTGCGCTCGCCTCAACACCTCAAGCACTTCTCCTTCCTGCAGACGGTCTTTCCTGCGGGCAAACAGGCGTACTCGAACTATATCGCCGACAACGGCTTTGCTCATATTTCTTTCTACAATAAAAACCTCTTCTCCGCCATCTTCCGGAATAAGGAAAATTTTTCCGCCGTTTTTACGTTCCAATCTTCCATCAACGCAACCTCCCCGTCCATTCAATCTATATTTTCCACGTGACGGTTCCAGCAAATAATCATCCATTGCCATGGTCGACAGGATGTCGACCAATTGCTGCTTTTGAGGCATGGTAGTTAACCCTATTACTGACGATATCTGTTTGTAATTAACCAACTTATCAGGTTCACTATTGAAAAATGACACGACTTGATGTATCATTTCCGATTTCTTCATCCGTTTTACGGCTTTTGCTTTTGCGGGTATTTTATTTTTTTTCTTTTTCATTCTTTCAATTTAAATATTCAACGGAAAAATAGGGAATATTAATATGCAAAGTTAAAAATAATATTTCGCCACGTTGTCTATTAAAAATTAATTCTTACCTTTGCAGCGATTTTATAAAAACATAAACATTTTTATCATGTATTTATCAACAGAAAAAAAGAAAGAAATCTTTGAGAAACACGGGACGTCTAATACCGATACTGGGTCACCTGAATCCCAGATAGCGCTATTTTCATACCGTATCTCTCATTTGACCGAACACATGAAGTCAAACAAAAAAGATTATAACACGGAAAGATCCTTGAAAATGTTGGTAGGTAAACGTCGCCGTTTACTCGACTACTTGAAGGAAAATGATATCTCGAGGTATCGTGCTATCATCAAGGAACTGGGAATCAGGAAGTAATCTTTCAGAGAAAAAACGAAAAAGCATCTTCAAATTGGAGATGCTTTTTTTGTTAAGGAATTGTGGCGAAATATTTTTTCTTAACCTTTTATTTGGATAATAATTCAATAATGATAATCTTTGCATTGTTGCTTACAACCAAATTATACTTTTTTGATGAAACAAAACATTGTCAATAAATTGAAAGCCTTTTTCCCTGCCTATCCGGTGGAGAAAGCTTGGGTATTCGGATCGTATGCACGGGGTGAAGAGACTCGGAAAAGCGATGTGGATATTATGGTTCGTTTTGACAAGGACGCAGGGATTTCGTTGTTTGATTATATCCGGATCATGAACAGCTTGGAAGACTTATTGCGCAAAAAGGTAGATTTGGTAGAAGAAGGGCAACTTCGTCGCTGGGCACAGGAATCAGTAGAAAATGAAAAAATATTAGTGTATGAGAGAGGAAGTTAGAGATAAAAGCAGATTGGAACATATTTTGGAGTGTATTGACAATATTGTTGAATTTACGAAAGAAATAAGTTATAATGATTTATTAACGAATAAGATACTAAATTTTGCCGTAATAAAAAACTTGGAAATAATTGGTGAAGCAAGCTACAAAATAACCAAAGAATTCAAAGCTAAACACCCCGAAATTGAATGGCGTGTGATTATTAACTTGCGCCATGTTTTAGTGCACGGTTACTATAAAATAAAGCAGGAAGTAATTTGGGATATTATTCAAAAAGATCTTCAACCTCTGAAAGAACAGATACAAATGATATACGACAACGAAAATTAAATAGGTTATTTCACTGCAAGATGAAAATTCTCAGATAATTGCCAAATTTATGAGGAAGTAATCGTCTTTCAAAAATAATCTATATAAAAATGAAGGCGTTATAAATATGCTCTCATTTTTTTATGTGTGCCGTACTCCGTAGAGACGTGGCGCGCCGCGTCTCTACAAACGACGCGCATTTCTACGTTTGAACGTTTTTGTGAAACAGCACGCGAGTACAAAAAATAAACCCGCCATAAACATCAGGTTAAGTTAGAAACCTTATTTACTACTCTTAAAAAAAACTTTTGCAGAAAACAGAAAAAAAACTTAACTTTGCTAATTCGCATTTTTATTGCGTACTATTGCAAATAGCTTAGAAAAAAATAGATGAACTGTAGAAATAATGGTGGTTGCTGCATGAACTTTAAGGGATTGAGCAAAAAAACAGATAAAAAATTAGATACTTCCGACTGGTTGTGCGATATTCCTGAGGCTCAGGCTGCAACCGATTTTGTCGAGGTAATTTTTAAAAATACCAGAAAAGGATATTTTAGAAACACTAACGGACTTAAATTGGACAAAGGAGACGTAGTGGCAGTCGAATCTTCGCCGGGACACGATGTCGGAACGGTTTCTCTCACGGGGCAGTTAGTATTGCTCCAAATGAAGAAAAATAATATAGACCCGGAAAAAAGCGAAATTAAGCGGGTTTACAGGAAAGCCCGAGCCAACGATCTTGAAAAATACGAAGAGGCAAAGACGCGTGAATACGACACGATGATTCGCGCCCGAAAACTTGCCGAAGATCTGAAATTGAACATGAAGATCGGTGATGTAGAGTATCAGGGAGACGGAAACAAAGCCATTTTTTATTATATCGCTGACGAGCGTGTTGATTTCCGCCAACTCATAAAGGTGTTTGCCGAGACTTTTAAGGTTCGTGTTGAGATGAAGCAGATCGGAGCGCGTCAAGAGGCAGGACGTATAGGCGGTATTGGTCCGTGTGGACGACCGTTGTGCTGTTCGCAGTGGATGTCAGGCTTTGTATCTGTGGCAACAAGTGCCGCCCGTTATCAGGAAATATCCCTGAACCCGCAAAAACTTGCCGGACAATGCGCCAAACTGAAATGCTGCATGAATTTTGAAGTGGATGCATACGTAGAGGCGCAGAAAGATATTCCTTCCAGAGAGATTCACCTCGAAACAAAAGACGCTACCTTTTATCACTTCAAGACAGATGTCTTTAAAAAGGAGATGCAATATTCCAGCGCTCCGAATATGGCGGCAAATATTGTTACTCTTCCGGTAGAGAGGGTAAAAGAGATCATGGCTATTAACAAGCAAGGAACCAAAGTCGATGCGCTGCAAGGAGACAAATCGCAGAAAGCAGAAAAACTTACGGATTATGAAAATGTTGTAGGACAAGATAGTCTTACCCGTTTTGATAAAAAGAAAAAGAACAAGAAAAACAGGCGAAACGAAAATTCATTTGGAAACAATCGCCCGAACGAAGCAAAAAACGTTAACCCTTCGGCGAATAATCAAGAAAGACCCGGATCAAACGGAAATCACAACGGCGAAAATCGTAATGTGCCGGCTCAACCGAAAGAAAACGACGATCGTGCGGAACAAAAAAATAACCAAATGAATCATCACAATCATCGTAAACATAAACCTCGCCCGTTCAAACCCGATAGAAACAATGAAAAGAAAAGTGAATAATATAAAGGTAGTTATACTCTTATTATTTCCTCTTTTGATAACAGGTTGTTCCGGCAATGTTGTCTTTCAGGATTCCAAAGCGCTTCCCTCTTATGGTTGGGACAAAGATAGCGTGGTGGTTTTCAACTACATGGCTACCGATACTTCAGGAACGTATGATATAATAGTAGATGTCCGTAACGACGGCAATTACCGTTATCAGAATTTTTGGTTATTTGTGAACTCCATTTCGCCCGATTCAATTGAATATAAGGACACGCTGGAGTGTGTACTGGCAGATAATTACGGCAAGTGGATCGGAAAAGGAGGCGGTTCGCTGCGCCTGTACCATCTTCCCGTGTCGTTTATGCCGGAAATAAAATTCCCCAAATCTGGAGTTTACAGGTTTGAACTTATACAAGGGATGCGAGAAGATACATTAGTAGGTATTCATGATATTGGGTTGAGGATAATTAAAAATTGACCGCATATTTCATGGGAAAGAACAAGCTACAAAAATTCAGTGAAATGGAGATTTTCCCCCATGTGTTCCAATATACATTCTCCACACTGCAAGAGCAAGGGAAAGTTTTTGAACTGAAAGGAAAATGGTGTAGTTTTTTTCAAAATGATCATCCGGTTGTATTGGAACTCGGTTGCGGAAGAGGAGAATACACGGTTGCATTGGCAGAACTTTTTCCCGATAAAAACTTTATCGGCGTAGATATAAAGGGAGCCCGGATGTGGGCAGGTGCGAAGGAGTCGTTTCAAAAAGGATTGAAAAACGTAGCTTTTATCCGGACGAATATAGAAATCATTTCTGCATTTTTCGGAAAAGACGAGGTCTCTGAAATTTGGCTCACTTTCCCCGATCCGCAGATGAAAAAAGTCAGGAAAAGGCTTACTTCAACCCGGTTCATGGAGTTATACCAACAGTTTGTGAAAACGGAGGGGATTATTCATTTAAAGACGGATAGCAATTTTATGTTCTCCTACACATCCGAAATGGTGAAAGCGAATGGCTACAACCTTCTTTTCGAAAATCAGGATTTATACCATTCCGATTTTTCCGATGATAAAATTTTGTCTATCAGGACATTCTATGAACAACAGTGGTTAGATAGAGGATTGACGATAAAATATATAAAGTTTCTATTGACTCCAAAAGATTCTTTTGTTGAGCCGGATGTTGAAATAGAACACGATAATTATCGCAGCTATAATCGAAGTAAGAGAGGAGTTTCTGCAGATGAAGTGTAAAAAATGAGCATTTGAAAATAAATGAACAACACAATACCATGACGGCAAAAGAAATACAACAACTTGTAGAGGCAGAAATCAATAAACTAAATTGGAAAATAACGCCATATAGTTTATATGAGCCTATTGAATATGTACTTTCTTTGGGGGGAAAGCGGATTCGTCCTGTTTTCACCTTGCTGGCTTGTCAATTGTTTGATAGAATTCCCGAAAAAGCGTTGAATCCTGCTTTAGCAGTGGAAGTATTTCATAACTTCACATTGCTTCACGACGATATTATGGATAGAGCCGAGATGCGCCGCAACCAGCCGACAGTGCATGTAAAGTGGGATGAAAACAGAGCCATCCTTTCGGGCGACGCTATGCTTATCAAGGCGTATCAACTGCTTGCACAGTGCGATCCGGCAGTGTTAAAACCTATATTGGAAATTTTTTCCAAAACAAGCGTTGAAGTTTGCGAAGGTCAACAGTTTGACATGGAATTTGAGTCACAAAACGACGTTTCTATTGATGAATATATCAATATGATCCGTCTGAAAACGGCGGTTCTGTTAGCCGGAAGTTTAAAAATCGGCGCTATCTGTGGAGGCGCTTCTGAAGAAAATGCCAATTTATTGTATCAGTTTGGCACCGGGATTGGAATTGCTTTCCAATTGAAAGACGACTACTTGGATGTATATGGCGATCCGGCAAAGTTTGGGAAAAACATCGGCGGAGATATTTGCTGCAACAAAAAAACATTTTTGCTTATTAAAGCATTGGAAAAAGCAGATCCGGAGAGGAAAGCCGAACTGCTTCATTGGATAAATGCCGGGACTTTCGACCGGTCGGAAAAAATAAAAGCCGTTACGTCTTTATACGACAGGCTCAACATTCGTTCCCATACCGAAAATGCGATGCGAACTTATTACGAGGAAGCGGTTCAAGCGCTAAAAAAAGTTTCTGTTTCGGAGGAAAAGAAAAAGGAACTATTCATATTTGCAGAAAATTTGCTGTACAGAGAAAATTAAATGAGAAAGATATGCCTTATAGAAGATTACCTAATACCAATCAAGCAAGACTACGTTCTCTTCGAGATGCTGTAAGCATGGGAGAAACGTTGGATCTGGCATTTTCGTACAAATCGTTGGAACAAGCCAAAGGCTTTTTAGTGCGCTATGAACGAGCTTTATTTGAATACAAGCTATGTTCTGAAAAACAGGCGTCTGCCAATAAAAAACATCAAAATACAATCAAATTTGCACGTCTGTATATATCTCATTTTATACAAGTGCTGCACATGTGCATAGCCCGGAATGAGATTAAAGCAGAGAATAAACTCCTATACGGGTTGGACGAAAACAGTTCGGTAGTTCCCGATTTGACTTCGGAAGAGAATCTGCTGGAGTGGGGTAAAAAAATAATCGAAGGCGAACGTCAACGGACGACAAAAGGGGGCGCTCCCATTTACAACCCTGCTATTGCCAAAGTGAGGGTTCACTACGATATTTTTGTCGAATCGTACAACGACCAGAAAGTATTGCAAAACAACACCGCGCGAACGATTGAAAATATTTCCCAACTGAATGAAATTGCTGATGCTCTGATTCTTGAAATTTGGGATCAGGTGGAAGCCTATTTTGCCAAGTTTCCGCAACCGGAACGGTTGGATAAATGCCGAAAATATGGGGTTATTTATTATTTCAGGAAGGGAGAGGAAGAGAAAAGTTCGTAAAAAAAGCCCGTCATCCCGCGCTTGACGCGGGATCTCCTGAAAAATGCAAATTGACTGTCAAGGGATTGCGGGTCAAGCCCGCAATGACGAACGCTTCTTGGTTTCTCACAAACATTTCTTAAACCTGACAAGAAACTCTTCCGCCTCATCCATACTTAAAGAGAGCGGAGGAAGTAACCGGATAGTATGCAATCCTGCAACGCCGGTAAATACTTTCTGCTCAAAAAGCAATTTGGAACGAATCTCTTTAATCGGTTGCTCAAATTCCAATCCGATCATCAATCCGGAGCCTCTTATTTCTTTAATTCCCGGGAATTTCTTAAGCTCGGAAATTAAAAAGTCCCCTACTTTAGCAGCATTTTCAATCAACTGTTCTTCTTCCATGATTTCCAATACGGCGATAGCTCCCGCACATCCCAGGTGATTGCCTCCGAAAGTGGTTCCAAGTTGTCCGTGTATTGCTTTAAACATTGGGCTAATGATTGTTCCCGCCATTGGGAAACCGTTGCAGATACCTTTTGCTACCGTGATGATGTCCGGTTTTATTCCGGCATATTGATGTGCGAAAAATTTACCGCTTCGTCCGTATCCCGATTGTATTTCGTCAAGGATAAGAACAGTGTTGGTTTCAGTACAAATAGCTCGCAATTCCTGCATAAACCGGTTATCAGGAGTATAGATTCCTCCGATGCCTTGAACTCCCTCAATAATTACGGAAGAAACATCTTCTTTTTTCAACTCTTTGCGCACTGTTTCAATATCGTTCAGTTCGAGAAAGGTAACATCTAATCGTCCTTCGTTTATCGGCGCTACGTGTTTCAGCGTATCCGTTACGTTAACCGCCGCAAAAGTACGTCCGTGAAAAGAGTTTTTAAAAGAGACGATACGTTTTTTGCCATTATGGAAAGAAGCCAGTTTCAACGCATTTTCGTTGGCTTCGGCTCCCGAATTGATTAAAAACAGGAAGTAATCTTCGTAACCGGAGGCTTTTCCCAGTTTTTCAGCCAATTCAACTTGCAACGCATTGATTACCGAATTGGAATAGAATCCCAACTTGGCAACTTGGTCGCTGATTGCTTTTACATATTTCGGATGCGAATGACCGACCGAAACAACGGCGTGTCCGCCGTAAAGGTCGAGATATTCGGTTCCTTCGCTGTCGTAGACTTTGCAGCCTTTCCCTTTTACGATGTTGATGGGGAATAATGGGTATACGTCAAATAAGTTCATTTGTTTTTTTGATTTAAAATGCTGCACTCTTCAAATTCAATCCTGCTTTTTCATCCAATCCGAACATCAGGTTCATATTTTGAACAGCTTGTCCCGATGCCCCTTTTAGTAAATTGTCGATAATGGAAACAATAAATACTTTGTTTTCATATTTATCTAAAAACAACACGCATTTGTTGGTATTAACCACTTGTTTCAAATCAGGATTTGTGCCTGTGATAAAGGTGAAAGCAGCGTCTTTGTAAAATTGTTCGTAGAGCGCTTTTATCTCTTCTGCACTCAAATTACATTCTGTGTAAACCGAAGCAAAAATACCTCTGGTAAAATTACCGCGAACAGGCACAAAATTAATAGCTTTATCAAAATCGCTTTGTAATTGCCTGAGCGATTGGTTTATTTCGATTAAATGCCTGTGTTTAAACACTTCATAGACAGAAATATTGTTGTTACGCCAACTGAAATGGGTTGTTGCGCTGGGTTTTACTCCTGCTCCGGTTGAACCAGTGATAGCATTTACGTGAACTTCATTTTTCAACAATCCTTTAGCTGCCAATGGCAACAAAGCTAACTCAATAGCAGTAGCAAAACATCCGGGATTAGCGATTTTATTCGCCTTTTTAATCCGTTCTTTATTCAACTCAGGCAAGCCATATACAAAACCGTCGCTTTCATTGCGATAGTCGGTTGAAAGGTCGATAATTTTTACGGATGAAGGAATCGTATTGGCTTCCATAAATTTTTTACTGTCGCCGTGCGCTGAACAAAGAAACAGTACATTCACCTTGTCTAATGGTAACTCATTGGTAAAAACCAAATCGGTTTCGCCGATTAATCCGCTGTGGATGTCTGTGATTTTGTTGCCTGCGTTACTCGAACTGTTTATAAATACAATTTCAACATTTGGGTGGTTGATTAGTATTCTAATCAACTCTCCGGCGGTATAGCCAGCGCCTCCTATAATTCCTGTTTTTATCATTGTTTTCTGCTATTTCATTATCTTTTTTACCATTCCATTATCATATATAATAACAGGGTCAACGCATTTTTAAATTTAATTCGATTTTCAACATGCCATAAATCTCCGTCCATTGTTTTTTGTAAAGTTCAGTAGTTTCATCTGTGAGTTTGATGTAAGTTTTTGAAGTGTAGTAAATATCGACTGCTTCCAATTCGGTCATTCCATAATCTTCCATCAAGGCAAGTATCACATTGCTGTCAATATGATACATCGCACTGTCAATCCTACCCTTCGAGAGCGATAAAGCCTGCAAGGATTGTACGGTACAAAAACAGATTTGATGAGAAGAATAATAAATAAGGTCATTCAAAAACTGCTCTTTGGAAATAGCGCCATCAATATATTCGTCAATTTGTCTGTTTATTCTGTCATCAGCAACAGGACCTTCTATAATATCGTAATCGTGTGCTTGTTGGTCTTTCAAATTTTTTCGATTAAGAACAATAAAATCAAGCCAATCGTCACCGTAATTGTCAAAAGAGAGTATTTTTAGTTTCATTACACGACAAACGTCTTCATCAAATTCGAACTCCGTAACACTACCTTCGGTTTTCTTTTCTTTTCCTTTTCTTATTGCCCAATTTTTTGCCTGTTCGTAATACTTGGTAACATAAAAACCTTCTCCAAAGTCTTTTCCGACGTCGCAAAAGTTCAAGTCTATTTCGTCTATGGCGACAGAACTACCATGATACACTTTCATTTCAAACCTCCGTTGTTACGACAAACTTCATACATAGACCTTACTGCCCAAAAAGGATTATCAGTGTGCAATGCCCACCAACATTCGTTTATAAAATCCAATCCCCCATATTTTTTTAAATACAGATAAGCGCCTTGTTTACTCATTTTGTAGGCGCGTGCAAATTTCGTAATTATAAAAGTCATAAACACGACCTTATTTTCCATTTCCCTGTCACGTTCATGTTTTTGTTGCAATGCTTCCATATCAAAATTTTTTACAAATCTACACTTTTAGCGGCAATTATTCAAACAAAAATTTTACAATCCATTCCGTTTCTGCACATTATAAAAAATCTTCATCTGATTACCCAGAATTTTTGTAAATCCCTTTACATCATCTCCCGACCATGCTTTGTTTACTTCGCCATATTCACCAAAGTCCGTTTTCATCAAATCAAAAGGACTATCCACTCCTACAAGCGTATAACTATACGGACGGAGCTTGATAATTACCTGTCCGGTAACGTTTTCCTGCGAATGTTCGAGAAATTTTTCGATGTCACGCATTACCGGTTCGAGATACTGCGCTTCGTGAAGAAACATGCCGTACCATGTTCCGAGTTGCTCTTTCCAGTACTGTTGCCATTTGGTCAGCGTATGTTTTTCGAGCATTTTGTGCGCATTGATAATCAGTAATGCGCCGGCGGCTTCAAATCCTACGCGACCTTTTATACCGATAATCGTATCGCCAATGTGCATATCACGTCCGATGCCGAAAGCAGAGCCTAATTCTTCTACCTTATTAATAGCGGCAACTTTGTCATCATATTTTACGCCATTGACTGCGGCAATTTCGCCTTTTATGAAATCAATGGTGATTATCTCCTCTTCCGTTTTCTTTACCTGTTTCGGATAAGCGGATTCGGGAAGGGTTTGTTCCGATTTCAACGTCTCTTTTCCGCCGATTGAAGTTCCCCACAAGCCGGCGTTAATGGAATATTCCATTTTTGTAAAGTCGGCTTCGTATCCACGCTCTTTTAAATAATTTATTTCATACTCGCGGGTCAGCACCATATCGCGTGTCGGAGTAAGAATTTTGATATTTGGAGCCAATATGTCGAACGTTAAATCGAAGCGAACCTGATCATTCCCTGCTCCGGTCGATCCGTGCGCCACATAATCGACATTGATCTCCTTGGCATATTCAATAATGGCGATTGCCTGAAAAATACGCTCGGAGCTTACGGAAATAGGATAAGTTCCGTTGCGCAATACATTTCCGAAGACCATGTATTTGATGCTCTTTTCGTAATAATCTTTGGTCACATCCAGTGTAGCGTGAGATTTAGCACCTAACTTGTATGCGCGTTCTTCTATCTTTTTAAGTTCTTCTTTGCTGAATCCTCCGGTGTTGGCAATAGCGGTGTGAACTTCATATCCTTTTTCTTGGGCTAAATACATGGCGCAAAAGGAGGTGTCCAATCCGCCGCTGAATGCTAATAATACTTTTTCTTTCATATATATTTTTATCTCATTATTGTTGATATGACACTAATTCTTTTTCAATTTATTTAAAAACGCCCCAAGAATTCCCCGTTTTCTCTCTTCTCTTTTTTCAAGATGATCTTTCGGGTCGTACAACATGGCGGTACAGATGCAATACCTTCGATTGGTACGGGTGAGAACGTCAAAATTGACACATCCCTCACATCCTTTCCAAAAAGCCTCATCATCGGTCAAATCGGCAAAAGTTACCGGGACATATCCCAATTCGGTATTGATCTTCATCACAGCAGCGCCCGAAGTCAGACCAAACAATTTTGCATCCGGGTACTTTTTTCTTGACAGGTCAAAAGAGAATTTCTTTATTTTCTTTGCCAATCCATGTCCCCTGAATTTCTCAGGAACAATCAGTCCCGAATTAGCTACATATTTTGTGTTGCCCCATGTTTCGATATAGCAAAAGCCGGCAAACTCGTCTCCGGTTAAAGCAATAATCGCTTTCCCTTCCATGATTTTTTGCTTTACATATTCGGGAGAACGCTTGGCAATACCGGTGCCTCTGACTTTCGCCGCTGCTTCTATTGTATCTAAAATGGTATCGACATACTTAAGATGACTTTCGTCGGCAACCATTATTTTTATTTCCTGCTCCATCCTAATTCAGTTGAAAATTGAAAGTTGAAAATTGAGAATGAATTTTTGGTTATTTTGTTAGTCCCGGGATAAAAGCCGAAAGATTTTTCATCACTTCTTCGCGGGTGACGTTTTCACGGATCACTGCGATCACAGTATCGTCGCCTGCAACAGTTCCTATAAATACATCTTTCCCGTTTTCATCCACTTCGTAAGCCAAGCTGCTTGCGTAGCCGGGACGTGTATGCAATACGGCGATATTTCCGGAAAAATCAACCGATCGAAGGATATTGCCGGAAGTAAATACGCTTGTTTTTCCTTCCCGTTCTTTTTCATGCGGGGCTAATTGATAAACATATTCACCCGAAGCATTGGATGTCTTTGCCACTTTCAGGTACTTCAAGTCGCGGGAAAGAGTGGCTTGAGTAAGTTCATATCCTCTTTCCGTTAATAATTGAAGCAACTCTTCCTGGCTTCCGACAACCGAGTTGGTTATTATTTCCTTAATGGCAGTAAGCCTTTTTGTTTTATTCTTCACGTCGGCTGATTAACGAATATTTATTCATAAATTGAGGACAAAGGTAGTATATTATGAATAAAAACACAAAATAATTGTATAAAAATTACTTTATGAACATATTTATTTTATTTATACATTTTTTGAGCGGGAAAATGTATCTTTACAGTCTGTATTTATAACAAAAAAATAAAAAGGACATGACAAAAGAGCAACTATTTGAATTGATGAACAGCACATTGGCGTTTCATCTTGCCACAGTTGAGAATGGAGAGCCCCGTGTACGCGGCATGATGCTTTACAAGGCGGACGAGACGGGCATTGTATTCCATACGGGCAATTTCAAGGATGTTTACAAGCAGATAATCGCTAATCCGAATGTGCAAATGTGTTTTAATGACACGGCGAAAGGCACTCAAGTGCGGGTGCGCGGCGTGCTTGAAGAAGTTATGGATACGAATTTAAAAGATGAAATATCCAATCATCCTACCCGTGCATTCTTGAAAAAATTGCGCGAAAACTCGCCTCTTGAGGATTTTTACAATAGCATCAGGGTTTTCAGAATGAAAAATGGCATTGCCAATGTTTGGACTTTTGATACAAATTTCGCTCCCAAAGTAGATATACAGTTATAATATTTAAAATTCAAGGATATGAAACGAATAACATTAATCACAATTTTTATCTCTTTTTTCCTGTGTTCTTTTGCACAACTTCAATCCGTCTCTGTGGATGAATTTGAAAAACAGCTTATCAGCTCTAAAGGTGATCAATTGATTGATGTCCGGACGCCTCAGGAATTTGAAAAATACCGGATCGCCGGTGCCAAAAACATTGACTTTAGAAGTTCCGGTTTTCAACAGGAGATAGAAAAACTTGACAAAAACAAACCTGTTTTCATTTATTGTTTGGCGGGTCCTCGCAGTAGATCGGCTTTGGATGTTTTTCAAAAAGCCGGTTTCGAAACGGTTTACGAACTTAGCGGCGGTATAAACGCCTGGTCGAAAGCAGGGAAATCTATTGATCAAGACCTTTCGGGAAAAGGCGAAATGTCTTCCAAAGAGTACAATTCCATTACTTCGAGCAAAGGCTACGTGTTGGTTGATTTTTACGCACCGTGGTGCGCTCCTTGCCGGAAAATGTTGCCAATGGTTAAAGAATTGGCAAAAACCTATCCCGACAAATTCAAGTTACTCACTGTTGATTTTGATCAAAACAGATTGCTCGCCAAAGAAAAAAATGTGACCAGCGTACCCTATTTGGTCATTTTTAAAGATGGGAAAAAAATATGGGATAAATCCGGTGAAGCAAGTAGGGATGAAATTATGCAAATACTTAAGCTACAGTGATTTTTTGATAAAACGGGTTATCGAAAATTTCGATAACCTCTTTTTTCTCTTGGAGCTGGAGTTTCTGTTTTCTTTGAAGAAAAAATAATGTAAATTATTTTGCCATTTCGTTATTTTCCTCTACTTTTGCAGAAAGAAAAATACTTTTTTGGGTACGTTCTATGGCTATCAGCTTTACGTGCCGGTTAAAGTTTTTAAAAAACACTTTGGAGTTGCGGTTAATTTCCGGCATTTTTTCCAAGGTGTTTTTTTATTCTATTATTCCTATTTTTGTTATAGAATAATGAACATGCCGTCCACTGGTTTTAACTCCCAAGACAAGTTTTACTGTAAAATTCAAATACCATTTTTCTGTATCTATAAAATCATAATACAATACTGCCATATTTACATATCCAAAATCAACTTGATTTCCGCTTGTCTTTGCTTGACAATAAATAGGCTTGCCTTCTTTTGCTTCCGCTTTTCTTACAATGGTTTCCAAATGCAAAACGGCATAAGCCGATTGCCAGTTATGTACTGAATTTTTAGACGTTTCTTTACCTCCCTCACGATTTACAAACCAAACATCTACATTTAAAAAATCATTGTGAACAAACAATTTGTTTTTGCCGTTCTTTCTTCCAAGACTGTCTAATAGTTTGTTATATTCGTTTTTCACTATTTCTCTACGCTGTTTTGATTCGCTCTTTTTTGTTGCCAAACCTTGTATAAATTCAGGTAGTTCTTGTGTATACTCTTTCATATTTTTTATTTAAAGTGCAAAAATACATTTTTTCGGTAAAAAATATTGTATTTTTGTGACTTAGAATTAAATGACAATACCTGTCCGAGTTATATTAATGAACACGAAAAAATTTGAACTAATCGCAAAAACCTTCCAAGGTTTGGAAGAGGTACTGGCAAAAGAACTGATTAACCTTGGAGCCGACAATGTGGAAATACTCCGGAGAGGAGTTGGTTTTACCGGCGATTTGGAGATGATGTATAAAGCCAACCTCTGTTGCCGCACCGCTTTGCGGATTTTGAAGCCTGTTTTTAAATTTGAAGCAAAAAATGCCGACGAAGTTTATGAAAAGGTGAAAGGATTTGATTGGAGCTCGTATTTGGATCCTTCCAAAACATTTGCGGTCGATTCGGTTGTTTTTTCCGATAACTTCAAGCATTCAAAGTTTCTTGCCTATAAAGTAAAGGACGCCATAGCCGATTATTTCAGTGAGAAAACCGGCGAGAGACCTTCGGTTCGTATTGTAAATCCCGATGTACAATTAAATATTCATGTTGCTCAGGAGCATTGTACGCTCTCTATCGACAGTTCGGGTGAGTCGCTTCATAAGCGGGGTTACCGGACAGCGCAGACAGACGCGCCGCTCAACGAAGTACTTGCGGCAGGCATGTTGCTCCTTGCGGGATGGGATGGTAAGACCGATCTTATTGATCCGATGTGCGGCTCCGGAACGATTCTTATTGAAGCAACTATGATTGCGCTGAATATCGTTCCCGGCATCTACCGGTCCGGATTTGCTTTTGAGAAGTGGAGCGATTTTGACCGTGAACTGTTTGACCAGCTGTATAATGATGAATCGCAGGAACGGGAATTTGACCATAAAATATACGGTTCGGATATTTTGCCGAAAGCAATCCGGATTGCTGAAGAGAATGTGAAAAGCGCCGGATTGAGTAAATATATATCGTTGCAAGTCTCCCCTTTTCAAAGCTTGTCCATGCCTGCAAAAAAAGCATTGATCATATCCAATCCTCCTTATGGAGAACGAATAGGGGCTCGTGATTTGAGCGAATTATATGCAATGATCGGAACAAAACTGAAACACGATTTTGACGGAATGGAAGCCTGGATTATCACAAATCAAAACGAAGCGTCCGAAAAAATCGGTCTCCGTCCTTCTCAAAAAATCAAATTAATGAATGGTCCGATTGAATGTGAATTCAGGAAATATGAACTTTTTAAGGGAAAAAGGAATGACTATGTAAAAAAACGTGAGGAAAAGAGTAAATTGAAAAAGCCGAGGTTTACATGAGAAAAAGAAATATCTTATTTTCGATAAACCTCTCTTTTCACCGTTCGAATATATTCTTTCAACAAATGAGACTGTGCCGCTTCAGGATTTCCCATAATCCATAAAGGTACACCTTTTTCGGAATCTTGCCTGTAAGAAGGTTGTATATAATCTCTTTCCAATATTTCATACCCGTTTCGGCGATAGTAATTTATCCTTCTGGCAGTTGTTTCGTGTACAGCCGGTTCGACTTCAAAAATGCGAGGTCCTTTGATATGTTGCGCAGCATAATCAAGTACCTGTTCCCCGATTTTCCTGTTTCGTTTTTCAGGAAAAATAGCGAAATGCTCCAAGTACCGAAACGAGTCAAAATTCCAATAGACAAATAACCCGCATAATTCATCTGCCTCTTCAATGGCGTTGAAATACATTTTAGGTTGACCTTCGATAAGATACTTCAATTGATCTATATCTCTCCTTTCTACCGGAGGAAATGCTTCGACGTACAAGGAAAATAATTGACCCAACGAACCATCTTCCGCATGAATGATTCTTTTTAATATAACCATAACGACACTAACCGAGGAAAAGGAATTCCCTCTAATGTTTTATTTTTTTATGATTTTACTCGTTACCTTCCTGTTCCCCGTTTCTACGGTAATGAGATACACTCCGCTTGCCCATGATGACACATTGATGATTTCTCTTTCGCCCGACATATTTTGTTTGTAAACGATGCCGTCCGACAAGCCGGATATGGTAACTGTACTTCCTGCTGCGCCCTTTACTACGATATAATCCTTTGCCGGGTTGGGATAAACCGTTATATCCGACAGAGTGCTATAATTTGAAGATATACCATTGATAGAGAGAGTGGAGTAATAATATTCGTATGTAAGATTTGTAAATTCACCGTACTTATCAGAATAATGCCCTATCATTGATACAATATTGTTATTGTCATCATATTGAATTTCAAACTCCATTTTCCGGATTTCTTCCCAATCTCCGAAATAAGCATCCCACAAGTATGAGGTAACAGATATCGGATTGCCATTGTCATCATATTGGTACGTTAATTGCTCAACTTTTATCCAAGTTTCACCATCCAAAGAATACCCGATAACAGCTATTGGGCTGTCTTTGTCATCGTATTGAAATTCTGCTTTCCCAAGTTTCATCCAATCATCATCACCGATCGACAAGTAACTTAGATATGATGCCGGACTGCTTTTGCCCTCATATTCATATTCTATTTTCACAACAGCTACCCAAGCATCACCGTCCCACACGTGTATAATACTAGATATTAGATTATTATTGCCATCATATTGGTATCCTAATTTACTATCTTTTACCCAAGTATTGGTATAATAATCGTCCCACACGTAAAACACACGCGATATTTCATTCCCTTTGCTGTCGTATTCAAGTTCTGTTTTACCCTTTACAACCTGACATTGACTAATGTCATACGGATTACAAATAACATCGTAAAATACTATGCTATCCAATACCTGTATTTCGGTTGCTGCCGACCGAAGAGAAAAAGAATAGTTACTTTTCATTCCCACAACTTTGCGGAAATCATTCACTTGTGCATTTACCCATAAAGGAAATGTACATAAAATCATTAATACTACTTTTTTCATTGCAATTTTATTTTAATATTCATATTTGTTTTTCACCACGATGTATGCCGGAATAAAGCATTATCGAGGCAACATCGGAAATAATCGTTTAATTTTTTCTTTATCGGGCATACTTCCGTACTCGCATATTTCAAATGCTTCGACATAGCGGATGCCTTTCAATTGTTCTGATGCGTACCATTTCGAAGCGGCATCAACAAACCGTTCTACGCGGTTTCTTGTTAAATAGCGTTCACCCACGTATCGGCGTTTTTCGGACGTATCGGTTGGCAATTCATTGATCCAACCTCCGTTCCATGGCAACCATTCAAATACCTGCGACTCATGCGCACAGATGGCTTCGGTTTTCTTCCCTGCAACGGATGTAATATCCACCACAATATCCGGCGAAAAAGATATGGGTTTTTGAAACCTGTCTGACACATACAAAAAAAGAGGCGCTTTCATCAGGGGTTTGCCGTCGGGAACCATCAAGGGAACGGAAATCATATAAGCCGCATCTTGCACAAGAACAGCCGTATTGCGGTGATCTGGATGGTAATCATACGGACGGCAAGAGATAACAATATCCGCTTGCCAATCGCATATTAGCTTGATGACGGCTTTTCTATTTTCGATGGTAGGCATTAATTCGCCATCGTTATTTTCAAGATTTTCATATTTAATGCTCAATACGCGAGCCGCTTCCTGCATCTCTTTTTTACGGCGTGCTGCCAATTCATCCGGCTGCATGGAGTGATGACCTTTATTGCCGTTGGTCAGGGAAACAAATTTAACGTTGTGTCCCATTTGGGTAAACAACGCGGCTACACCTCCGGCGCTGATGTCACAATCATCGGGATGCGCACCAAATACGATTACGTTCAACGGATTGGCAAATACGGAAAATGACATTGAAAGGAAAAAAGTGAGAATTAGAATTACTGCCTTCATAAATAATTTTTATATTACATCACAAAAATACAATTTTTCACGTGTAAACCAAATATTTGGCTCGTTTGATTCTCAAATTAACAAATCAATCCCATTCCGAAAAAGGTTTACGAGCCAAATGTGAATTATAATACCGTTTATCACCCGAAACCTCTTTCCCGATCCACTCCGGTTTCTCAAACGGTTCGTTTTCCGAATCCAGTTCTATTTCGGCGATATATAATCCTTTGTTTTTGCCCAGAAACTCATCCACTTCCCAACATTTTCCGGCATATTCTATTTTATAACGTATTTTTTCAATGATCGGGGTTTGACTCAATTTTAAGAGTTCTCCGGCATCTTCCGGCGGGATTTCATATTCAAATTCCTGCCGGGATATGCCTTCGCTTTTACTTTTGATTGTCAAAAAAGCTTTTTCTCCGGCAATTCGAATCCGGAGCGTATTTTCTCCTGCTTTATTCAGGTAGCCTTGGGCATAGTGAGTTCCCTCGGCATTTTTTCTCCATAAATCATTTTTCAGCAAGAATTTACGTTCTATCTCAATATTCATTTTTCGGTCTATATTCTGTTTTCTACAAAAATAATGGTTATCTTTGTATTATAAATAGAATAGAAAATATTTTTTTTAGTTATCGAATTTGTCCTTGGGGGCTTATGGATAAAAAATCCATTTATAAAATCATCCTGTACTTCATTCTTTTAGTTGGAGGCATCCCTGTTTTATATGCCCAGATAAGTCAGGGTGGTTTCCCTTTTCCGGAACAGCTCTCCGAAAATAGGCAGTTGAAAAGTTTTTCCACATCATCTTCCCCAAAGATACCTTTTATTGAAATGCCTTCTTTTGACAAGGAAGAGCTGTTGCAGGAAGATTTGCTTCCGGGTAACGGGATGAAAGGAATCCGTTTTGCCTATAAGTTCAATGTCTCGATTGCGCCGGATAATGCCGGTATTTCTACGGTTCTTGATGACGGGACAAAAGTGTGGAGAGTGGGAATTCGTTCAAAAGATGCGTTTTCGCTGAACATTCTCTTTTCGGAATATTTGCTTCCTCCCGGAGCGAAAGTGTTTGTTTTTTCTCCCGACCGCAATAATATATTGGGCGCTCTTACGGAAACGAATAACCAGCCTGCCGAACTTCTCCCGGTAGCGCCCATAGACGGAGATGAAATTATTATCGAGTACAGCGAGCCGGCAAATGCCTTGTTTGAAGGAAAATTGAAAATAGGAGAGGTAAATCACGATTACCGGGGATTGCGACTCCTTCCCGGCGGCGGGAGTCCGGCACAACCTTGTGAAGTAAATGCCACGTGCAATGACATCTATCCCCAGCAGCGGCGAAGCGCCTGCCTGATTATCGTGAACGGCGACACTTATTGTTCCGGGAATCTGGTCAATAATACGGATCAGGATGGCTCTCCTTATGTGCTTTCGGCTGCTCACTGTCTATTTAACAGCAGAAATAACCTGGATACTTTAAAGGCGCAAACGAGTGTTTTCTTTTTCAATTATGAAACACCGTATTGTTTTTCCGACATTCAGGGTACTATGGAAATGAGCGTTGCCGGAGCCACAGTGCAGGCTTTCAATGAACAGAGAGATATGTTGCTACTTCGTTTGAGAGAAACGCCTCCGTTAGATTACCGCGTTTATTATGCGGGTTGGAATGCGTCGGAGAGTGTTTCCGTACCGGCATACTGTTTTCATCATCCGCAAGGGGATGTAAAAAAAATATCAATAGAGAATGATACTCCTGTTGCCGCAACCTTTACCGCCGGCGGACTTTTCTTGTCTAACGGGCATTGGAGGGTGGATCACTGGGAACAGGGAATAACCGAAAAAGGTTCTTCGGGAGCGGGATTGTTTGATGCCAAAGACAGGATTATCGGAAGTCTTTCTGGAGGAAACAGTTATTGTCCAACTCCGGTAAATGACTATTTTTACAAGCTAAGCACTGCATGGAATACTGCTTCCACCGATACGAGTAATCTGAAGCCCTGGCTGGATCCTGCCAATACCAATACATTACTTTTGGATGGAAAAGAGCAGGATGAAAATCCTTGTGTTCGCCTTTCCAATTGGAAGGAAGGAGAAGGTCTGTATGGAAACTCTTCGCCCAACGGATATGCCGCAGGACACAATAAATTGGGCATTATCGAATTCGCCGAAAGATTTTCCTGCCCCGAACGCAGTGAATTGTACGGGATTTATTTCCTTCCGCAAAAAGGGTTGTACTCTGCTTCATCTCCAGTTATTGCACAAGTTTATAGTGGCGATGTAACTCCCAAGAATCTTTTGCACGAACAGGTTGTAAAAATCACCAACACTATTTATCAATCAGGAGGTTTTACGGAACGAAATCTTCCTTATTTCAGGCAGAAAGAAAATTATTTGCGATTCCCTCAGCCGGTAGCGGTAGATACTTCTTTTTTTGTTGTGTTCAAACTTTCCCAGCAGGTTCCGGTAGATACTTTTGCACTCTATCATACGGTAGACAGGCATACAGGTGGCTTAAACACTGCCTGGTTTAAGGACATAACCAAGTGGAAACCTTTTAATGAAAACCCATTATTCCCCCACCCCGCATCTCTTATGATAAGCGCTGTTGTTCGTTTTTCCGGTTTGGATTCGACCGATCAAGTTTATACAGCACATACAAAAACAGAAATTTTTCCAAATCCTACGAAAAATGAATTAACTATTCGTTTTATAGAAAACAAATATCCGGTGCAACTCCGTATATCCGACCTGTCGGGTAGAACTTTATTTGTGGAAAATAACCTGCAAGGATTGTCTTCCCATATTTTACAGACAAATTTGTTTTGCGACCGGGGTGTTTTCTTTTTGCATGTGATTTACTCCGACCGGACGGATGTGTTGAAGTTCATTAAATTGTAAGGGAATATTTTCGTATGAAAAAAGCGCTCAGAACAGAGATAAAAAAAAGGATTGCCGAATTAAGTCCCGATGAAAAGGCGCGTTTGTCCGAAATAATTCTTTCGGAAATAGAACAGTTACCCGAATTTAAAAAAGCAAAAAACATCCTTCTTTTCCGGTCGCTTCCCGACGAAGTTTTTACGCATGATTTTTTGGATAAATGGTATAAAAGCAAGTGTTTACTCCTTCCTGTCATAAATGGCGATGAATTGGAAATAAGGAATTACGAAGGAAATGAAAATCTGAAAACCGGAACTCTCGGGATACAGGAACCGCAGGGAGAGTTATTCACGGAATGGGATAAAGTCGATTTGATACTTGTTCCCGGCGTGGCTTTTGACCGCAACCAAAACAGACTGGGACGAGGGAAAGGATATTATGATAAACTGCTTCCGAAACTTTCGGGAATAAAAATCGGGGTTTGTTTTCCTTGTCAATTCGTAGGCGCTGTTCCTTTTCAGGAGTGGGATATCAAGATGGATAAGATAGTTACTGCAGGCAATGAATTGGGGGTGGTTGATGTATGATTTTAGATTTACGACTATAAATAATGCGAATCAAGGGTTGAAAAATATGTGCCGTTAGGCACAAAATATTGGTAGAAAGGAATATCCCTCCCACACCAAAGCCCCGTTAGGGGCGGAATATAAAACATATTTCGTTCCTAACGGAACTTAGAACAGAGGGAAACGTATTTTCTACCAATATTACGCCTCTAACGAGGCTAAAAAGGCAAGAAAATTTAACTTTTCAACAGCATGATCATTTTCAGTGCCAAGTCAAAAAAGACCAATTTTGCCTGTACATTTTGTTCAATATGCCGTTCGGCGCTTTCAAGCTCGGACAATAGCCCGAATATATTGCGTTCATTCACAAACGGGGCGAAGCGGGCTGAAAAATCGTTTTCATATCCCGTCATGTAATTCAAGTCGTTATTTTTCAAATTCAGGATAAAATTTTCCCGGATCATTCGCTGGGCGTATTGCAAGAATGATGTCTGGCGTTTTCTGCCCAAGCGCGACATGGCTTCCGACCAACGTTTCATTTCCATGGCATTCTTGCTGTAAGAGGCTCTCATCACTTGCGTAAACAAGTCGAAATATTCGCGACTTTCGGTTGAAGTCCGGATAATCTCTTCCGCCCGGATCAAATTGCCGTTAGCGATATGCGCAATATTGCTTCTTTCCGGCTCTTCTATTTGATAACGGTCTGCAATCGCCTTTTCTATAACGTCCTTTTCCAATGGAGGAACAACGATTCGTTGCGTACGAGAGATAATGGTAGTCAGGAGTTGCTCCGCATTTTCGGTCACTAATAAAAAAAGTGTCTTTTCGGGTGGTTCTTCCAATATCTTGAGTAGCTTATTGGCACAAGAAAGGTGCATTTTTTCGGGCAACCAAACAATCATTATTTTATAATCCGCTTCGTAAGATTTTTTACTAAGTTTACGGATAATTTCTTCACTTTCATTGGAATAAATCAAGCCTTGCCCGTTTTCCGATCCTGTCTTTGCCAGCCATTGATCCAAGTTGAAATAGGGTTGCTGCAAAAACATTTCCCTCCAAGGTTCCAAATAATAATCGCAGGTTATCGAATCTTTCGAACGGGTGATAGGAAAAACAAAATGGAGGTCGGGATGAATCAGTTTGTTAAATTTGACGCACGACGGACATACGCCGCAGGAATCCGTTTCGTTCCTGTTTTCGCAACAGATGTACCGGGCGTAGGCAATGGAAAGCGGCAGTTTTCCCGAGCCTTCCGGTCCGGTAACCAACAAGGCATGTGGAATACGATTTTCCTGTACCGAACGAGTAAAGATTTGCTTTACTGGCTCTTGTCCGTATATGTTTTGAAATAACATCTACTTTAAAAAAGTCTTTATTTTTCCAACAATTCTTTCACCTGCTTTTCGAGGGAGGGCAGGTAATTGACGATAATTAACCACAAAACATCTGCGGACACACTATCGTAACCGTGTATAATACGATTCCTTGTATCTACAATTTTGCGGGCTGCCTCAATGGGGAACTGCGAGTCAATTTTCAGAATTCTGTTCATTGCTTCGCCAATGATTTCAATATTTCTTTCAACTGCTTTGCGTGCTTTCAAATCTTTTTGGAATTCAATAAAATTCCTTTTTTCGGGTAGGAAATCAAATATTTCACTGATTGAACGTTCAATATCTGCCAAAAAAATCTTTATGTCCTTATTCTCCGGCATAAATCAATTGTTTAGTGTTTTCAATTTCCTTGCGCAAATAGTCGTTTCTGACAGCCTTATCTTCGAGTAAATCAACAGGACGGTTGAACAAATCCTGCAATGCAAATTTCAGGTTAAAATAATAATCGGCATATTCCAGCGGATTTGAGGAGTCAATATCAACAATCAAATCAATGTCACTGTCTTTATTGAAACGATTTGTTAAAACAGAACCAAACGCATACAACGACTTTACCTTATTTTGAAGGCATAATTGTGTCAACACATTCTTGTAAGCGTCAATATACATTTTTCTACATTTAATATTTTTACAAAGATATTATTTTTTACTCCGCTTCCGTTCATTTTCGTCCAGAATAATTTTGCGCAAACGCATACTATTTGGAGTCACTTCTACATATTCATCTTCCTTGATATATTCCAGCGCCTCTTCAAGACTGAAAACTATCGGAGGAATAATCCGTGTTTTATCGTCAGCGCCGGAAGCGCGCATATTGGTCAGTTTCTTTGATTTGGTCACGTTGACAACCAAATCGCCTTCTTTAGAATGTTCGCCGACTACTTGTCCGGCATAAATTTCATCTTGCGGATAGATAAAAAATTTTCCCCTGTCCTGCAATTTATCAATCGCGTATGCAAAGGCGGTTCCGCTCTCCATGGCAATGATAGAACCATTCATTCGCTTTTCTATTTCGCCTTTGTATGGCTGGTATTCGAGAAAACGGTGCGCCATCACCGCCTCGCCGGCAGAAGCGGTCAATACGTTGGTGCGAAGTCCGATAATTCCGCGGGAAGGGATGAGAAATTCCAAATGCACCCTGTCTCCCTTGCGCTCCATAGAGACCATTTCGCCTTTACGAATAGCTGCCATTTCGATAATCTTTCCGGAAACTTCTTCCGGCAAATTGATCGATAATTGTTCTATCGGTTCGGATTTTACTCCGTCGATTTCCTTAAAAATAACTTGCGGTTGACCGACCTGCAATTCATAACCTTCACGTCGCATCGTCTCTATAAGCACCGACAGGTGAAGTACGCCGCGCCCGTAAACAGTCCAAATATCGGAGTCGGGCGATTTTTGCACACGCAAAGCCAAGTTCCTGTCCAACTCCTTCATCAAGCGGTCGTGGATATGTCGCGAGGTAACATATTTTCCATCCTTACCGAAAAAAGGAGAATCGTTTATCGCAAAAACCATACTCATGGTAGGTTCGTCGATAGCAATAGGAGGAAGCGGCTCGGGATTCAGTACATCACAAATGGAATCTCCGATTTCAAAATTTTCGATTCCCACCAACGCACATATTTCGCCGCATCCGGCTTCTTTTACTTTGGAGCGACCGAACCCTTCGAAAACATGCAGCTCCTTGATTTTTGATTTTACAATTGTTCCGTCTCTTTTTACAAGAGCGATTTCTTGATTTTCTTTCAGTTCGCCGCGATGTATTCTTCCGATAGCAATACGTCCGACGTAAGAAGAGTAATCGAGGGAAGTAATCAGCATTTGCGGTGTTCCTTGCAGGTATTCGGGTTCAGGAATATTTTCAATAATCGTGTCTAATACGGCATTTATGTTATCTGCCGGATTCTTCCAGTCGGAAGACATCCAATTATTTTTGGCTGATCCGTAAACCGTAGGAAAATCCAACTGTTCTTCGGTAGCATCCAGACTGAACATCAGGTCAAAAACTTCCTCGTGTACTTCGTCTGGGCGACAGTTTGGCTTATCGACCTTGTTAATTACAACAATTGGTTTCAGCCCTATTTCAATCGCCTTTTGCAATACAAAGCGAGTTTGCGGCATCGGACCCTCAAAAGCGTCGACCAAAAGAAGCACTCCGTCTGCCATGTTCAACACACGCTCCACCTCTCCCCCGAAGTCGGCGTGTCCGGGCGTATCTATGATGTTGATTTTGTAATCTTTGTACCGGATAGAAACATTCTTGGACACAATCGTAATACCTCGTTCCCGCTCCAAATCATTGTTGTCCAAAATCAATTCACCGGGTTTCTCATGCTCTTTGAAAAGTTGTCCGGCGAGTAACATTTTATCTACGAGGGTTGTTTTCCCGTGGTCAACGTGTGCGATGATTGCGACATTTCTGATTTTTTGCATCTGTGTCCTCCGTTTATTTTTCAGGGTGCAAAGGTACAAAAAATTACGTTTAATAATTGATTCTTCGGAAAAATAAAAGTTGTTGTTTTTGTATTCCGTTCAATCCGCTGAATATATATACATTTTCCATTATTTAACATTTTAAGATTAAACTTATTCTTTTCTGTGAAGTCTTATAAATGTATTTGCTTTTAAGGCAAAAAGATTGTGCAAGTTTATAAAACAATTAAATTTTAAAAAGATGAGAACAGTAAAAATTTTATCGCTGACATTAATAATGTCTATCTTTTGTGCGGGAATGTCATTTGCTCATGGTCAAAAAGGTCAAAAAACAAAAGGAACTCCCGAAGAAAGAGGTTCGAAACGAATTGAAATGATGAAAGAATCTCTTGACTTGACGCCCGATCAGGTAACAAAGTTACAAGCTGCTCACACGCAATTTGCTAAAGAACGAGAAGAGGCTCGTAAAAACAACCAAAAAGATATGAAAGCCCAAAAGGAGGCTTATGATGCGCAAGTAAAATCTATTCTTACGCCGGAACAATATCAAAAATATCAGGATCAGCGCAAGGAGATGAAGAAAGGCGGCGACGGTAAATGGAGCAAAAATGACAAAGGCGGCAACCCAAAAGGGAAATGTAACAAAGACGGCGACAAGCAACAAGGTAAAGGAAAGAAAAAATAATCTAGAAGTTTAGGAAAGTAGAGGCTGTTCAAAAAATGTTTGGGCAGCCTTTTTTAGGTCAATCACAACAAAATCCTCTCCACCTCCACTTCTGTCTGAAGAAAAATATTCGCTGATTTTTTAAATCGAGCCACCGATTCGGTCGTGAAAAATTTACAATCTCCATTTGAGGTGATCCGCTCTTTCATTTCCGGATGACGGCTTAGATAGTCTTGCAGGCTTGCCGCTACGATCTCGCCTTGCGGGATGATGTGCATCTCTTTGGGCGAAAATTGCTTGATTTTAGGTAAAAGCAAGGGATAATGAGTGCAAGCAAGAATAATGGTGTCAATCTCCTTGTCTTTAGTCAATAATTCGGAAAGATATTTTTTCACAAAGTAGTCCGCTCCTTCAGAGTTGTACTCCGAATTTTCGACCAACGGAACCCATAAAGGACAGGCTTCTCCGCTGACAACAATATCAGGATTTATCTTTTTTATCTCAATGGGGTATGACTTGGATTGTATGGTTCCGATTGTGCCGAGTATGCCGACGTGACGCGTTTTCGTAATATTTCCAATCACTTCGACAGTAGGACGGATCACACCCAACACTCTATTGTCGGAGTTCCAAACGGGCAGGTCTTTTTGTTGAATGGTTTTCAACGCTTTGGAAGAAGAGGTATTGCAAGCCAATACAACCAACGGGCAACCCATCTCAAATAATTTTTTGACAGATTGCCGGGTAAATTCATACACAACGTCGAAAGAACGGGTACCGTAAGGGGTACGAGCATTGTCTCCCAGATAAATATAATCGTATTGAGGCATGAGCGATCGGATCTTTTCCAGTATCGTCAAACCTCCATATCCGGAATCAAAAATGCCAATTGGTCCTGGTTGTGTGGGGAATAACATATTTTCTACGTGTTTCAACAATGAGGCGCAAAAGTGCAAAAGCACGAAAGCGCGAAGTAAGAGACATTCGCGCTTTCGTGCCTTCATGGCTTTCGCGCTTATTTATTTAACGCCTAATTTTTTCTTTACCAAAGGAGTTACGTCAATGGATTCGTCAGATTTGAATAACAACGCATTAACATCAAAAATATACAAGAAGCCATTCTCTGATCCGACATCGTTCATTGCTTTCAGAATTCTTTCCCTTAATGGATTTTGCAACTCTTCCTGCTTTTTTTGCAGTGTTTGTTGAGCTGTCTGGTAATAATTCTGCATCCGGGTTTGAAGAGATTGTAACTCCTCTATCCTGTTTTTCTTGATTGCGTCGTCCCAAGTCGCTTGTCCATCTTGATACGCGGTGAGTTTACGGTTGTACTCGTCTTCCATTTGTTTGATCTCATTTTCGTGTTGCTCGCCCAATTTTTTCATGGTAGCTTCAATTTCAGCAACTTCGGGCAATGACATGAAGAGAGCTTGGACATCCAAGTATCCGAGCTTAATTTGTGTATTTTGAGAGAATGCGAGAAAAGGAATCGCAAGAAAAAATACTAATACTAATTTTTTAGACATAATGATTATTAATTTTTTTTGTTAAAATTCAACGCAAAGATAATGAATAGTTGTGAAGTACAATATTTATAACACGGAATTTTTCTTATTTCGCATATCCGAGCTTCGATAATACATCGTCGCTAATATCTGTCTTCGAAGAGTAATAAATAATGTTCATTCCGGAAGCTTTGTCCAGAACGAGCTCATACTTTTTTTGTTCCGAAATATCCTTGATTGCAGTGTAAATTTCATTTTGTATCGGTTTCATCAGGCTTTCCCTCTTTTTGAAGAGCTCGCCTTCCGGACCAAAATATTTACGCTTCAATTCGTTCGCTTCTTTTTCTTTCGCCACAATTTCGTTTTCCCTCTTCGTTTTCATATCATCGGAAAGGAAAACAACTTCCGTCTGGTAATTTTTATACAAAGTTTTCGCTTCTTCGTTTTTAGCTTCCACTTCTGACTGCCACTTCTGCGAAATTTGTTTTAACTGTTCATTAGCAGACTCATACATTGGGATATTTTTTAAAATATATTCCATATCAACCAATGCAAATTTTTGTGCGGAAACCGGCATGATTCCCAAAAATGCGATTACCGCGATTAATGATAACTTCTTCATACGTAAAAAATTCAGTTTATTTCTCTGTACAAGCATAACTCAAAATCCTCCTCTTTATGATATTTTTTAACAATAATTAAAATTCTTGACCAATAATAAGGTGGAAGTTTCCGCCTCCTTTTTGTCCACCCCGGGCAGGATCAAATCCATATCCGTAATCGACTCCCAGCAATCCGATCATCGGCAGGAATACACGAATTCCCGCTCCTACCGACCTCTTCAACTGGAACGGGTTGAACTGGTTAAATTCGCTCCACGCATTTCCTGCGTCGGCAAAAGCAAGGGCATATATGGTCGACATCGGTTGAAGCATCAACGGGTATCGAAGTTCCAATGAGAGCTTTGTATACAAATTTCCCATCATTCTACCGTTGACAATCGGAGTCAATGATCCATTGCTGTATCCGCGCAATGAAACGGTCGTAGTGGCATAAGTGCTACCGGTGCCGGACATTCCGTCTCCTCCTACATAGTAGCGCTCGAATGGGGAGCGTCTGTTTCTGTCGTAGTAGCCCAGGAATCCGTACTCGACCCGCGTCATCAATATTAATTTCTGATCGGCAGACACCGGAGTGAATAATCTTGTCTTGAACTCTGTCTTGTAGTATTCTACCCATCGAAACAGGTCTTGCTGCATTTCAAGGTACTCATCATGCTCTTGAGGTGTATTCGGCGGACTGTTTCTAAATTTTTCAATCAGTGCATTTGTTCTTGTGTTATCCGTAAACAACGAATACGGAGGGGTTGCCTGCAACGAAAGCGAAAACATGGAACCTCTTCTTGTATAAAACGGATTGTCTGTTGAGTTCCGGCTCCATGTCACTCCAAAACTCAAGTTATTTGCGCTACCGGTCTGTAAATCAAAATATTGCCAATTTTTCAAATTATAATGGCGATAGGCGACTTCTCCATAGATAGAGAAATAATCATCGGGCCAGGACAAGCGTTTTCCAAGACCAACCGCTCCTCCGATCGTCACAATGTGCTTATCCGGGTCAGGGTCATAAGTAGGATAATTGTATCCATATCCGGATCCGGAGAGGTAGTTGTAATTGTTATAATAATTATCCGAATAATAATAGCTGCTTATTCCTGTTTGACGGGACCAATAGAGAGAGCTCGACAGCGAAGTCGGCTTGCTGCCTCCCAGCCAAGGCTCCCTGAAAGAGAGGCTCGCTGCCGTATAATATCTTGCATTGGTTTGGAAGGAAATGCCAAATTGTTGTCCGTCTCCTTGTGGAAGAGGACGATAAGCTTCTTTATTGAATATATTTTGTATGGAAAAATTGGTAAATTTCAACCCGACAGAGCCGATTATCCCCGTTTGTCCCCATCCGAAGGAAAGCTCAACCTGGTCGTTCCTTTTTTGTTCCAGGTTGTAAACAATATCAACCGTTCCTTCTTCCGGGTTTGGCTCGGGACGAATATCCATTTTTTCGGGATTAAATTGTCCGGTTTGAGCCAATTCGCGTGCAGAGCGCTGTAAAGCGGATTTATCGAACAGTTGACCCGGCTTGGTGCGTAATTCGCGACGGATCACATTTTCATGAACGGATGTATTTCCGGTTATAATAATTTCATTGATCGTCGCTTGTTTTCCTTCGTATATGCGCATTTCCACATCAATGGAATCGCCTTCGATATTGATCTCTACCGGATCAAGATTGAAAAAGAGATATCCATGGTCGAGATAGAGGCTGGCAACAGCGTCGTCGTCTATAAGCAAACGGTCTTGCAATAGCTTTTGATTGTAAACATCTCCCTTTTTTATCCCCAGCACACCACTTAGAAGTTCGCTTGGGTAAATCGTATTTCCAACCCACGTAATGTGGCGGAAATAGTATTTTCGACCTTCATCTACCGTAATGTTGATATTCACTTTATTATCCTTATAAGGGACAATCTCATAGCTTACTATCTCTGCATCCCTGAATCCTTTTTCATTGTATTTATCAATGATAAGGTTTTTGTCTTTTTCAAATTCCTCCCGGATAAATTTTTTGGATTTGAATATATTCCGGAATCTTTTATCTTTGGTCTTTTTCATCGCTTTTTTGACCTTATTCGCCTTCAATTGGTCATTGCCTTGAATAGTGATGCGATTTACTTTTACCTTCTCTCTTTTATCGACGCTTATATCGACAATAACATACCCCGGATTTGAAGGATCATCGCGAAGGGTGAAATTCACCTCGGCTCTTTCGTATCCTTTGCTTTCCAATTTCCTTTTGATCAGGATTTCCGACCGATTGATGATATTCGGAGATATTTGGCTTCCCTTGATCAATCCCAATCCGCTTTCCAAGTCTTCCCTATCCTTTTTCTTGATGCCGTGAAAATTGATCTCGGAGATGCGGGGACGCTGTTGCAGCGCAATTTCAAGCCAGACATTGTTGTCTTGAACCTTCGTGGCATATATCTTTACGTCTGAAAATAATCCTTGTTTCCAAAAACGTTTAATCGCACTTGAAAAGGCGTCGCCCGGCATTTTTACCCGCTCTCCTACCCTCAATCCCGAATATCCGATTATGACGTCTTTATCGTAATGACCGGCGCCTACAACGCTGATTTCCTGAATAATATATTCTTTCGGGGCTAATGAGTAGGATATAACTACCGGTTTATTTTCTTCCGCAACAATTAAAGAATCAATCAAAGATTCTTCCGAAACAATCAAAGAATCAACCAAAGATTCCTCCGTAACAATTAAAGAATCAGTCAAAGATTCTTCCGTAAAAGACAGCCTCTTAAGTTCGGTTTCCGGAAACTCCTCCTGCGCCAACAGGTTACCGGCAATCATATTGAAAAGTATAAAAAATAAAAGGAGTTTTCGCATATATTTGATAAAGTGTTATTTTAAAATTTGTTCACTGGTTTTGCCAAAGCGTCTTTCTCTTTTTTGATAATCGGCAATGGCTTCAAAAAATTGTTCTTTTTTAAATTCGGGCCAACAGACGTCGGTGAAATAAAGCTCCGAATAGGAAAGCTGCCACATCAGAAAATTACTGATTCTCAACTCTCCGCTGGTTCTGATCAATAGATCCGGATCGGGAATTCCGACTGTCGTAAGGGAATTCGAAAAAAGCGTTTCGTCAATGTCTTCCATTTTTATCTTATCGTCTTTTACGTCCTGAGCTATTTTCTTCGTAGCATTTAAGATTTCCCAACGAGAAGAGTAGCTAAGGGCAAGAACCAAGTTCAGACCCGAATTTTGATCCGTTTCTTTTATCGCCTCCATCAACTTTTTTTTCGTCTCCCCGGGTAGTCTTTCTACATCTCCTATCACAAGTAAACGAACATTATTTTTCATCATCTTTTGGACGTTATTTTTGATCGCGTCCACCAACAGATCCATTAAGGCGTTTACCTCGTTCTCCGGACGATTCCAGTTTTCGGTAGAAAAAGCATACAGCGTCAGGTATTTTACGCCGATCTCGCCGGCAGCTTCGCTGACTTGGTCAACGGAGTCCACCCCGTTCTGATGTCCGAATATGCGATCTTTACCTTTGCTTTGCGCCCAACGCCCGTTGCCGTCCATAATCACGGCAACATGCTGAGGTATTCTCTCTTTATTTATCTGTTCTTTGAATGTCATTCTTTACCATTTCATTTCGGAACACTTGCCTTTTATCTTAATAATATCCAATGTGATAAAGACAAATGCACAAGAATACCAATCGTTATTTTTTATCCATGAGTATCCGACTCCGTAAGGATCATCGAGTATTTCATTAAAAGGATCTGTCACGTCAAAATCGTCCCTGAACAGTTTTCTCATCGACCATTCTACCCCGACATTCAGTCTGTCAGTCAACTTATATTTGTATCCCAAACCGAACGCCAGGCTGGGTGCGAATGCGTTTCCTTCCTGACCTTGATAAAAAGCTACTCCGGGACCTAACAAAATATAAGGCGTGTGGTACATAACATCCCTGTCCATAGTGGATTCGGCTCCATATTTAAAGAAATTAAGCTCAATTTGAGTTCCTATTTCCCAAAAAGTCCGCTCAAATTGTGCTTGCACACCTCCCGGAAACTTATTCGGGAAATTCTCCGTATTACCCGAAACAGTCGCCCGCAACAGGTTCGCTTTCAACATCACAAACGGATGTAGTTTAGCCCTGAGAAGAGCGCCCATAAGGGGATGATTCTCCAAAAACGGCGTCGTAGAGTTTGCATCCCCGTTGTAATAAGAGATACCGCCCAACAATCCGATCTCTCCCCTGAATTGGGCTTGAGTCAAATGACACAAAGAGATTGCGAAAAGCAGGAGGATATAACGTTTGAATCGGTTATGATGCATTCCTTTTCCTTCTTTAATTCTTTAGAGTAACGACAAACAGAAAACATTATTGTTATCTTTCATTGTCGATCTCTTTTAAAATTGCACAAAAGTAGTGAATATTTTGATTCTTTCTTAATCATATTCATCATATAAATCACAAAAATCACCCTTCAGACAATCGAATCCCTCATTTTTTTGCTCATTCCTTTCAACACCATTTCGTAGGAGTGGTCTATCCACTCTTTGATGTTTTTTTCGGAAAGGGATCCGTTCAGGAAAACGTTGTTCCAATGTTTTTTATTGAAATGCCATGCGGGACGAACGGCGTCGTATTTTTCCCGAAGTTCGACGGCGTATTCGGGGTCGCATTTCAGGGCGACGTTTTTTTCTTCGGCGTCCAGTGAAATGAGGGCAAACATTTTTTCGCCTACTTTTATGACGAGGGTGACGTCGTCGAAGGGGAAGTCTTCGGTTGCTCCTTTTTTGGATAGGCAGTAGTCTCTTACTTCTTCTATGTTCATGATGCGTGGTATTGGGGTGTTTTATCTAAATAATTTTTTCTTGTTAATTATGGGAAATTGCGGATACCCGCAGTAGAGACGTTGCGCGCAACGTCTCTACAAACGACCGCATGGCGCTTACAATGTAATTCCCTGTTCCCTAAATTCTTCCTTTAAAAACGCTCCGGTGTAACTTTCCGGATTTTGCGCAATCTCTTCAGGGGTTCCGCATCCAAGCAGACGACCGCCTTCGCGTCCGCCTTCCGGACCGATGTCGATGACGTAGTCGGCTGTTTTGATTACGTCCATGTTATGTTCTATTATTACAATGGTATTTCCCTTGTCGGTCAGTTTGTTCAATACATCCAGCAATATTCGGATGTCCTCAAAATGAAGACCGGTGGTAGGTTCGTCCAAAATATAGAGCGTATTGCCGGTATCCTTGCGCATTAGTTCGGTTGCCAGCTTGATTCGCTGGCTCTCGCCTCCCGATAGTGTTGTGGAGGGTTGACCTAATTTTATGTAACCCAAGCCGATACTTTGTAACGTTTTCACTTTCTGATAGATAACGGGTATATTTTCAAAAAATTCTACAGCCTGATTAATCGTTAAATCCAATACGTCGGCAATTGATTTTCCTTTGTAACGCACTTCCAGTGTCTCGCGGTTGTACCTTTTTCCCAAACACTCTTCGCAAGGGACATAGACGTCGGGCAGGAAATTCATTTCAATGGTTTTGTAGCCGTTCCCTGAGCAGGTTTCGCAGCGTCCCCCTTTCACATTGAAAGAAAAACGTCCGGGTTTATAGCCTCGCATTTTGGATTCGGGAAGGGAGACAAAAAGATTTCGTATGTCTCCAAACAGTCCGGTATAAGTGGCGGGATTGGAACGAGGCGTTCGTCCGATAGGCGACTGGTCGACATTGATCACTTTATCCACATTGGCTATTCCCTCTACGGAGTGGTAAGGCAAAGGGTCTTGTAATGAGCGATAGAAATACTGGCTCAGGATCGGCTGCAATGTATCGTTGACCAAGGTAGATTTGCCGCTGCCCGAGACGCCCGTCACGCAGATAAGTTTGCCGAGCGGGAAAGTAACATCCACACTTTTCAGGTTGTTTCCTTGGGCGCCTTTTATTTGAATAAATTTTCCGTTTCCGTAGCGTTTTTCCTGGGGGATTTCAATTCTTTTCTTTCCGTTCAAATAGTCGGCGGTCAGCGTCCGAGCTTGTGAAATCTGATCGGGAGTTCCGGTGAAGACGATTTCGCCCCCGTGACGTCCGGCACGAGGACCCAAGTCTATTACATGATCGGCGTGGAGCATCATCTCTTTATCATGCTCTACGACGATGACCGAATTTCCGATGTCGCGCAACTGTTTCAGCGAGTTGATCAGGCGAATATTATCCCGTTGATGCAATCCGATACTTGGTTCATCCAGAATGTACAGGACATTTACCAATTGCGAACCGATCTGTGTGGCAAGACGTATCCGCTGACTTTCTCCCCCCGAAAGGGTCATCGAAGAGCGGTTTAAAGAGAGATAATTTAATCCAACATCCAACAGGAAACGGATTCGGGTACGTATCTCCTTAATTATTTCGGGAACGATTTTCTTTTGTTTTTCCGTCAATTTTTCATCCAGATTTTCTATCCAGTCGCTCAATTCAATCAAATCTATGGAGGAAAGGTCTGCTATATTTTTTCCTGCAATCCGGTAATGCAGCGCCTCCCTGTTCAGGCGGGTTCCGTTGCATTCGGGACAGGTGATGATACGGCTGAATTGATTCGCCCATTTCTGGGCGGTGGCGGAGGCTTCGCTCTCCTGCTGCATTTCGATGTAATGCAAAACTCCTTCAAACGACATGGAATAATTGGTCGTTCCGAGCAGAGAATTGTTTACGGTTATCTTTTCTTCGGAACCGTTCAATATCACATCGAGCGCTTCTTCGGGAATATCTTTGACAGGTGTTTTCAGGGTAAAGCCGTATTTCTCGGCAAGGGCTTCCAATTGCCAGAAGAAAAGCGTCTTTTTGTATTTCCCAAGTGGAACAATGGCACCATTATAGATGCTTTCCAGGCGATCGGGAATAATTTTATCGAGGTCTATTTCGGTTATATAGCCTAATCCTTTGCACTTGGGACAAGCTCCTTGCGGAGAGTTGAACGAAAAATTATGGGGCGCCGGCTCATTATACGAAATTCCGGAAGAGGGACACATCAGTTGTTTGCTGAAATAACGGATCGTGTCGTCCGACCTGCGCGCAATCATAATCGATCCGTTCCCTTGTTTCATGGCGGTACGGACGGATTCTTTCAATCGCTGCGCACTCTTTTCGGAGACGGTCAATTTGTCGATGACAACTTCTATATTGTGGTTTTTATACCTGTCCAATTTCATGCCGTGGGTGATCTCGCGCAGCTCGTTGTCCACACGGACGTGCAGATAACCTTTCTTTCGGATCTGCTCAAACAACTCCTTGTAATGTCCTTTTCTGGCTTTTACCACAGGGGCTAATACAAAAATGGCTTCATTGTCATACTCTTCATGGATCAGCCGCAAGATTTGCTCTTCGGTGTATCGCACCATTTTTTCGCCCGTAACAAGAGAATAGGCTTCGCCCGCACGGGCAAAGAGAAGGCGCAGAAAGTCGTAAATTTCGGTGGTAGTGCCAACCGTAGAGCGGGGATTCTTATTGGTTGTCTTTTGTTCGATGGAGATAACGGGGCTTAATCCGGTGATTTTATCGACATCAGGACGTTCCATATTGCCCAAAAAATTGCGGGCGTAAGCAGAAAAGGTTTCTATGTAACGCCGCTGTCCTTCGGCAAAAATGGTATCGAAAGCCAACGACGATTTCCCGCTACCGCTCAATCCGGTAATTACGGTAATCTTATTGCGAGGTATGCTGACGTCGATGTTTTTCAGATTATGTACTCTGGCTCCGAAAACATCTATTTGCTCTGTTTCAAGCGCCTCCTGATTTATCTTCCTGTCTTTTTCTTTCACGAAATCAATTATTTTCAAAAGGAATTTGCAAAGGTAGTGAAAATAATCGTTTTAGTGATGGATAAACAGTTTTTCCTTTATTGTAACAATTCTTATTCCTCGTTTTCCGGTGTATTGAGTTAAACACATTTTGCCGTCAACAGCCAATAATTTCAACTGGTGACAAATTGTCACCGTTTCATTTCCTTCTTCTTTGAGTCTTTGTTTGAGTTTATCGCTATTTTTATTTTACTTCTTTTTTAATGGTGTGTTTAATTTTCACAGCCAAAAAGAGGTTAATTTCAAAACTTGTCTCTGTGCCTGTGGTTTTCAATTCCTTTGTAACCATATCCGACAGTATTTCACTGCTTTTTTGCATTACGTCAGCCTGCTTTTGTGTGTCGTTTGGCGATTTAACAAGTTCGGCAACCATATTAGACAGTTCGCGCATTTTAGCAAACGCCTCTACTATAGCAATAGTTGTGTCGGTTGCTCTTTCACTCTTCAAAATGGTGGCGAGCATATACAAGCCTTTTTCGGTAAAGGCATTTGGCAGTTTGTTTTTGCCGCCCCAACTTGAAATCGAAATTTTCGATTTCAAGTTTTTCCATTCTTCGCCTTCTAACCGAATAATATATCCTTCGGGAAATTTGTTAGGATTGTTTTTAACTGCTTCATTTATACGCATCGTTTCCACGCCGTAAAGCCACGCTACATCGCTATCCAAAAGTACATTTTTGTTTTGGATTGTAATGATTTTATCCTGCACATCGTTGAGTGTTATTTCGCCTTTGTGTATTTTCTGAACTTCAGTAGTCATAATTTTTGTTTTAATTTGCAATTTTTATAAATGCAAAAGTAGTAATTTTTTCTTACGCAGGACACCTAAGGCGGACTTTTTATTTATTCCTAAATCCAAATTTTATGTTTCAAAAAATTAAAAAACCCGTCTGAACTTTCACAGTTCAAGAAGTTGGTATTGTCAACTCACAACCTCGTCGTGTTTACTCTGAACTTCGCCTTAAAGGGAAATGGTTGACCGATGCAGGGTTTCCTCCTCGCAGTAAAATTCAAATTGACGTCAATGAAAAAACACTTGTCATTCGTTCTGTTGTCTAAAGTGAATTAAGACCGTTGGCTGTTAAAAGTTGACGATTTTTTTGCACTTTCTTGTTAGTTGTCACATATTTAACCCTACCTGATAACCGAAATATAAGAAGCACAAGGTTACGCTTCGTTACCTTGCGCTAAGAGTGTATAATGGAGAAGGAGAATACATGGATAATTATCATACATTCAATAGCAATACCCCAGCCGATCCATTTATAAATATGATTTTGCTTACGATTAAAAATAAAGCCACCTATAATACCTGCAAGCATTCCAATAAACAGACATATACCAAAAATACCTAAGCTAAACACATCAGCTCTTATTTCATCTATAAAATATTTCACTAAATAAATATATTCTATCAATATCGCAAGGATGAATACTCCTGCAATTCCCCAACAAATCCATTTAAGCAAATTGTATTTTTTGTTACGAGAAATAATACCTCCTATAATGCTAAAAATAATACATAGATGAAATAACACGAAAAGAGTAACTTGTTCTTTTCCTTCTCCAATAAAAGAGAAATATAACGAAATTTCATAAAATGCAAATAAGAGGAGAATTATTACTCCTAAAATAAATTGACATAGCCATTTTAATAAATTACGTTTTTTATTGCCAAAAAATGAAATTCCATTTATACTGGCAACAAGCACAATGTGTAAAAAAATGAACCCTAATACAATGTTACCAATCCAAACAATATCACTACTATTCGAAAAATTAATCATAATAGCAGGAATAGCAATAAAAGAAAATATAATTCCAATAATCCAGCATAGCCATTTAAACCAATAACGCTTTTTATTATTCAAATTTAAAATAAAACCTCCTGCAAAAAATATTATTGATACCATTGCTAATAAAAAAATACATCCCAAAATAATATCTTTATTAGTTGTGTATTTATCGTAATGTCTTATGCCCTTGTCATAGTATTTTTCGTATTCGTTGTAGTAATAATCCTTTATTCTGTCGTTATCGGATTCGGTCTTTTCGCGTAATCTTTTCGAAAGTTCGTCAAAATTGTTTCCAAAATAATAAAAATGTATAAGATTTAAATTTTCTATTTCTTTTGGCAAACTTGTAAGTTGTCGGTTGCCAGATATATCTAACATTCTTAGATTTATCAAATTTCCTATTTCCGCAGGTAAACTTGTAAGTCGATTATCAGATAAATCTAATACTTCTAAACTAGTAAACTTTCCAATATCAGGTGATAATTCAGTAAGTCGCTTAAAAGATAAATTCAAATATCGTACATCTTTATAACATTTGTCTTCATTCTCGTATTTGTTTCCAAATATGTCTAACCAATATGTTGTTCCTTCCCAATCAGTAACTTTAGCAAATCCGAATATGTTAAATTTTTCCGCATTTTCCCATCGCCCCAATTCTTCAATAATTTCTCCATTGGGATTCATAAAACAAGCATAACCATCTCTATAAGTTAATGCATATTTTCCATTATAAAAATCAAGAGCATTGCGTAAATTATTTGACTGTTCATTCTTTTTATTTATTATTACACCCAACGAAATTGCACCAATCAAAAAAACAAAAGATGTAAGAAAGGCAAAAAAGATTGTTCTCTGTTGTCCGATTTCTTTCTTTTTGACTTTTTCAATTTCTTTTCTGCTTTGTTTAATAAAATCTTCTTCTTCTTTTGTTAGTTGCAGTTTATCCAAATGCAAATCAACTTGTTCCAATTCTTTTTTTGCCAAATATGTACGTAGTTTTTCACTTTTATTTATTTTTTCACGTATCATTTTTTTTATTTGCATTTGCGCTTTTTCGTCTGCAGAACGATTATCATGTATTTGTTTTGCCAAAGTATCATGGGCAATTTCATATACTTGTTCGTTTTCGTTGTAACGCAATATCCGTTTGTCTGTAAAAAATTGCAGAATTTCAATCAGTGTATCGTGAGTAATTTCAGGAATTTGTTTGTGTAATTTTTCTATTGAAAGGGGTTCTTTTGTGCCTTCGTCTGTTACAAAACACGATAGCGTTTTCCATACTATTTCTGTTATAATATTGTTATTCGTTTTGAGTTGCGAAACCAATCCGTCCAACAAACTAAACAGAATATCGCCAATAGTACCTATCCCTTCCAAAGATTTCAGTGTTAATATTGCTTCTGAATTGTGTTGTTCGTCATTGTCGGTCAGATTTAAGTACACTTTTTCCAAAAGTACTTGCAAATAGGGTAAGTCTATGCTAATTTTATTTTCTCGCAATTTATCGAAAATGGCTTGTATCAAAGCCTCTTCTTCTCCTTTTTGCAAAGTTACAAGGCTTTTATCGGGATTGTTAATACCTTGCATAACTTTACTGACTTTATCCAAAGTCATTGATTCAATCCTCAATTTCTTTCGCAAAATATCGGGGATAACTCGCTCAAAATAATATAAATGACCTAAATATTCCTCGCGTATGGAGATAATGATTTTAACGGGTTGGTTCAATGCAAGTAGTTGTTTTATGGCTTGGTAAAAATCTTCCTGCTCTTTTTTATTCCCTAAAATATAAAGTTCTTCAAATTGGTCGAAAATAAGATAAATCGGTTTAAAATATTTCAATCTCAACGTTTTGATTTGTCGGGCAAGTGATGAATTGTCGGCATCATTATCCGTTTCCCATTCTTTTTCAAAATATTCCTTATCGCTGCCGATTTCATCGTTCAGGGCTTTTTTGAGCGACTGGTTAATGTCGGAACCACGCCTGATAGTCAAAGCCAACCAGTTGTGCGATTCAAAACAATTTGCTAATCCACATTGAATTAAACTTGTTTTACCTGCTCCCGATGCGCCATAAACCAATAGTAAGTCTGTCTGAAAAGTCATGTCATAAAACTGCTTGACTTCTTCGTCTCTACCAAAATAGAAATCTTTATCTTCGCGGTCGTAAGCGTCAAAATATTTGAATGGATATTTTTTATTATTTGGCATTGCTTTGTAATTTAAATGAAAAGTTGCTTTTCTATTTTTTTGAAAGTTGTATATACACAGTCTTTGTTGTATATTTTCATTTCATCATCTGTGAGGAAAATCACATCATTTTTTTCTTTTTGCGATACTATTCCCTTGTACTCCAATTCAAAATATTTATTATCGTCCTTACCTTTGCCTGTAAGCAAATACGCATACTGCAAACGAGGCTTATCTAAAACAGATTTGCGGAAAAAAGCAATTCTTGAGATTGGCTCAAAATTTAATGCGTTAATGTCTATTACGAAAGGGAACAAATTAATATTTTGAGTATAATCATCTCCTTTATAAAGCAAGAGTGCATAAGTAAACATCGAATTGACCTTTTCACAACAAATATGATAGTTCCTTTTTTGTATTTTTTCTTCGGTCGCTTTTTTGTCATCTCCTAAACCCAAATTGTCATGATGGTGTAAATAATCCGTACCGATGTTTTTGATATTAAAACATTCGATTTTCTTCATGGAAACCAATTTATAACTGACTAAAAAACTGAAATATTCAAAAAAAGTAATCAAATGTTTTTCTGCAAAATAACAATCCAAAATAGTAGGGTTATTACCTAATTTTTCTAATTGAGAGTACGCAATGTATAATTCCCCGTTTTCATCGAATTGGTCTGCAATATGGATAATATCAGGAATCAATAAAACAGTATCGTCTATTTTTTGCTCGCTATAAATGCGGATTAGGTTACGCAACAAAGTAATATGCTTTTCTTCTATTGGGAAATAGTCATTTAAAGAATTACCGTCTGATAGTTTTACTTTTTTGCTGCACAAATCGTCCCACAGTTTAGATTTGAAAGCAAATATTATTAAATCAAGTGTTCGTTTAACGATATATCGGCACTTTTTGATGTACTTTACATTTTTTTCTGTACTCTGTTCTTTTCCAATACCAAATAATTCATATAGTTGCGCTCCAATAATTCCCGCAAAGTTTTCAGAAATCTTTTCTTGCCCTTCTTCGCATAAACTTGTTGTATCCCATGATAAAGCTTTGTTTTTTATACGATTGTAAAATTCAGGATATTGTTGTTCGCAATCGCTTTTAATCACCTCAATAATCCGTTTGGTAAAGAGTTGATTGTATTTGATTTTGCCCGTGAGGTAATCAAAGGTTTCTTCAGTGAGTTCGTCGACGGAATAGAGGCGGTTGTTGTGTTCAAAGTAATAATAGTTGTCTTCTATTATTGCGTTCAACGCAGCATAACTATTGGCAACAGACATGACGTTGTTGGGTGGAATTTCAATTATTAGTCGTTCGGTGTTTACTTCGCGAATAATGAATTTCTTGGATTCAAAATATTTTTTTATAGTATCTTGAATTTCGCCTAACTGATTATTAATATCCTGCAATGATTTATTTATTTCATCTATTGCATTTGTTATATCCTTGCTTGCAATTGTGTTTATTTTTTCACTGATTTTTTCAATTTCTTCATTGGTCAATCCATTGTTTTTTTGGTGAATTGCCTCCATCAGCAAATTTTGCACTTGACGCTGATAAGCTATCAAGGCTTTATTGTATTCGGGTTTTTTCAGCAATTCGCCAAAATAGATTTGATAAACTCTTGGGAAATTGGTTTTAAAATAGTCGTTGAAAGGCAACTCTTCGCAAATAGGCTCCAATTTTAATACTGTTTCGGCAGCCAATAATTCTAACGAATTATCTTTAAAATCAACAAATCGAATAGCATCATTGTCGGAAAATTTCCATGATTTTGCATCACTTTCCAGTATTTTAATTTGTTCATCTATTTGTTTTTCAATATCTTTCGTTATTTTTCCCAGTTCTTTAATCTTCTTCTTATACGGTTTTCCTATTCCTTCCGTGATTGACAAGTCTAATGCCGCTTTCGACAAATCAAGAACATCGTGATTCAAGGAATCGGGGTGATTTGTTTTGAACTCGCGCAATTTAAAAAAATTTAACCGGTCCATTTCAACTGCTACAGAGTCACCACCAATGCTAATAAACAGATTGCTAAGCAGATTACTTATGTTTGTACCAATGTCTCCGGACGGTAAAAAAAATTTAGCCGCACTTCCTGCTGCAATAGCAAGCCCGGCAAAGGCAATATTCTTATATGTGTTTAATCGTTTGCTCATATTTAATTGTTCTATATTTCTAATTATTTCAAACATAAAAAATCCTATCCCTTTCCCAAAAGAAAAAAGACAAGAATATATTATTGATTAAATAACGCATTATTTTAGGTCGTTTGTGATTTTCATTTGTATTTTTCGACCGTAAATATAGTGCTAATTTTTTTTCACACATACAAACATTTACAAAAAAATCCTGACTTCGACATTTTTATGAAAGTATCGAAGTCGGGGAATAAACGATAAATCATTGCAGATTATAAAGTTTTAGTTCAGGAATGAATTTGAAATCTTTTACATTCAACGTAAATAATTCAATATCATAATAAATAGCAGTAGCAGCTATCAGAGCATCTTCTATATCCAACTTGTGGGATAAACAATATTTCTCAACCAAGTTTACTGCCATTTCGGACACTTCCTCATTAATATGCAAGACAATTACATTATCTAAATCATTTCTAATCAGTTTTAATTCGGCTTTGTTAATAGCGCTATAAAAAAGTTCGCCACGAGTAATATCCGAAATAGCGATATTTTCATGTCCAATTTTTTCAAGTTCAATACATACGGCTACATTGCGCCGGTACACTTCAATAAAAATATTTGTGTCACAAAGCAGTTTTCGTACATTTTTCGTAGATTTCATGTCGTATTTTTTTTATATCAATATCTCTATCTGCCCACATACCAAAGGTTTTTTCAAACAATTTATGCTGCTTGGGTTGAGTCGACGCTTGCTGATGAGTTATTTCAGTCTCTATATTCCATGATTTTAACAAATGAAGCAAAATGCTCATTTGTGAATCGTCAATCCTGTTTTTTAAAGTAAGTTGCGTCATAATCTTTTTGTTTAAAAATTATGTGGTAAAGTTATGAATAAATATCGTGCAAAACAATACCAACATTACACCCTTTCATATATTGAAATAGTCTCTATAACGATTGTACAAATTCCCGGCTTGCAAATAAGCCGATTGCGGACTCATGAAATGCGAAAATTCAAAGGTAATAGCCTTGTGATAACCGGCTCGTTTAGCGGCTTCGAGTTTCATACGCAGTTTGTCGAATTTGATAGGTAAAAATTTAATTGGCATATCGCGGTCAAAAGATTCGGCGTTAGTCCAACATTCCAACCCGTATTTGTCTGCCATTTTTTTGTTGACTTCAAAAAAAGCGTCCAGTTCATCGTAATCAATGTGACCGTCCTGAAAGGCGCAGGCGTCTACCACGCCGCTGATTCCGGCAAATATTTCACTCCATTCGCGTTCATGCTCGTCTACTGAAACAGCGTCTTGTTTGGTCAACTGTGCAGAAGCTGCCATTACAGCCTTTTTACCGTCAATCCATGGGGAAATAAGCGTAGGCAATCCACCCGACACCTCTTTGCATTGTTGCCCCATAGCACGGAATGCTTCGACTGCACCCTTGGTTTTCCGGCTTATTTCGGTGCTAATATACCAGCCTCCGAAACTTTTATGGTGTCCGTACTTTTTCCACACTTCGTCAATCACGAATTTGTTGTCTTCTATTTCCCACGTCAAATCGTTTGTGTCCCAATATTTCCCGGAGTCGTACAGTCCGAACCAAAATTTTATGCCGTGTTTGGTTGCCAAACGCAGAAACATATCCAGCAAATCCATCGACGGCTTATAGCAGCCATGCTTTTTCATCAGATATTCCGACGGATAGGTTATAAATTTACGATAACCCGACCGAATCATGATCACGGTATCAATACCGATGGCTTTCATGTGTCCGAAGTCGGCATCCCACTCTTTTTCACCCCAATTTTGGTGAGGTATGTCATGTGAAATCTCGTCAAGAAATGTTCCGGTAATTCTTAATCCTTGATCACGAGTGACGATTAAGGGGTCGGGGGTAATTACAGACTTTGTTTTCGCCTCCGTTTTCCGGTCTTCGGACAAACCGCTGCAAGCCGTTATGACGCCGCTCGTTGCTGCTACAAATCCGGCTACTGCCACTTTCTTTAAAAATTCTCTGCGCATAATTCTCTGTAATTAAAAAAGTAGAAATATTTTAAACCGGAGACATATTACCGCATAAGCGTAAAATGCCCCACATAACTACCCTGAACCTCTTCAAGCGTAATCACATACCAGTAATCAGTCGAAGGCATCGGTTTGCCAAGATATGTGCCGTCCCAGCCAGGGAAATTGTTTTCCCAAACATAAAGTTTCTTGCCGAAACGGTCGCAAAGGGTAATTTTATAATAACTGTAGCACTCAATGTTTTTGATTTTCCAATAATCGTTTATGCCGTCGGAATTAGGTGAAAAATAGGTTGGTATTTCGATTTCGGGACATCTCGGTACGACCTTCAAATACAAAGTCACTGTACTGTCGCAATCCGAAACAGCAACAAATCTTTCATTGTAAACGCCACTTTCACGGTATGTTCGACCATTGAAAATGTAAGCTTCGCCTATAATAATTTCTTCGTAAATATCATTGTGGTATTTTGGCAAAACTTTGAAATCCAACACAGTAACACTATCGCAACCCTCCGAATTTATCCCGGATTCAAAATATATGCCACTCGCCGACAACAATTTATTGTCAAAATAATACAGCTCGCCGGCACATATACTGTCAAAAATTGGTACCATATCAGGAACACACGACACTACGTTCAACGTTAAAATCACCGTACTGTCGCAAAGGTTTTGATTTTTCAAATGCAACGTCTCAGAAATCGTCGTGTCCGCATTTTGAACAGGTATTGTAAAACCGTTTTCATTGTATCCCTCACCGACAGAAATGGTTTTATCAATTCGGGTTATGTCAAGCGGATTGACGGTCAAATATAGTGCAATAATGCTGTCACAACCCAAAGTAGTTGTCCAATATTGAGAGGTCATTATGGAATGTTGAACATTTGTCAAATTGAAATTGTGCAACTTATAATCCTGACCCTGACATATTGTAGCATAGATGGCATCGTAAGATGCAGGATTAACGGTTAATTCCAACCTGACAATGCTGTCGCAACCACCAAACACCGTTTGTAAATATTGAATTTCCGTCGTGGAATTTTGAACATTTGTCAAATTGAAATTGTATGAATTATAATTCTGACCCTGACATATTGTAGCTCGGATAGTATCATTATAAACCGGATTGACGCTCAATTCCAATGTTACGATGCTGTCGCTGCCGCAAAATACGGTGGTCAAATATTGCGTTTCCGTTGTGGAACTTTGAACATTTGTCAAATCAAAATTGTACAGTTTATAATCCTGTCCCTGACATACGGCATCCCGGATAGTATAGCTATAATTATCCTGTCTTACCGTTAAATCCAACGTAACAATACTGTCGCAACCGGATATTGCTGTCAGCGTGTCGGTATAAATTCCCGTTTGACTGTAATATTTATGATTGAATAAAACACTTTCGTCGGGACAAATTGTCATTGATACGGTATTAAATGCTATCGGATTAACTGTTATTGTATCCTGTTGAATCGCCTCTTTTACGCAACGAACAGATACGGCGCAGATGCTCATCATTGTTCCGTATCCACTGGTGGCAACAGCCGAATAACGGTGAAATTCAATAACGTGTGCACCATTGATAAGTTCGTCTCCCGATCCCGACAGACGTGTATCGCTCCAATAGCGAGCGTCAGCGCTTATAACGTCAGGGGCATGATTTAACCAGAGAACGCCATCCCGACCACGGTAACCGATATAGGGAAGAAAAATAGTATTACTGCCGCTACCAAAAATTCGTCCGGTTGTGCCGTTTAGGGTTGTCCAAATACTGCCTGCGTCGACAAGACTTACCTGCTCAGGGTGGGTTGGTATGCGCCAACCGGCAGGGCATACATTTCTATCAGCTTCCCAAGTTCTTGCGTCATTGCCGCCCCAAGAATTATTATAAGGGCTGCCATCGGTAGAAACAAGCGGGTCGGTCGAACTCCAGCCTATCGTGCTGTTCCATTGATAAAACATCCCCGCATCTTCGGGATTTTGGGTAAAAGTGCGGGGCGCATCCACATTGCGGGTCGCCCAAACAACACCATTAATTTCTACGCCCTCTTCATCTAACAGGGAACAACCGCCTGAGGAAACTAAACGATGCACAAGAAACAGATTTTCACCGGTCTGTGTGGCTATAAGCGCCGTATCCATACCCGAAACCGTAATAGTTTGCCTTGTGCCGTTAAAAGTATAATCCAATTCAAAAGGCGCAATGCCTGTGAAAACCAAATGAACAGTATCATTTTGACAAACAGTTCTCTCCGTAACCGTAACAGATACTCCGGGTACTACCGTTAAATCCAACGTAGTAATGCTGTTGCAACCTTCCGCGATTTGTTTGTTAAAAACAAAAGTTCCGCTTTCGGTACCAACGGCAAAGGTTGTATCGCGCCAGGTGAAAGGCAATTCGTTTTGGCAAATTGTCAAGCTTTCATTTTTATAATGAACGGAACTGACAGTTAAATCCAACGTAACAATAGTGCCGCAACCAAGCCCCCAAATAGGAGGCAACGTGTCGGTATAAAGCCCTGTCTCTTTGTAATATTTTCCATAGAAATAGACACTGTCATTAGGACAAATTGTTTCCTGCACGGTATAATAATTTATCGGTCTGACCATTAAATCCAACGTAACAATCGAATCACAACCCGCAACGGTCTTTCGTTCAAAAATAATCTGCTTTGATTCCGTACCGACATGGAAAACCGTATCCCGCCAACTATAAGGAAGTTCATTTTGGCAAATTGCTAAAGCTTCATGTTGGGTTATTATTGGTTCGTTTTCGCAAGGATTCAGAGTTGTACAATCTTTAACTTCTATTGTATCCTTTTGAATAACGTCTTTTACACAACGCACCGAGAATCCAAACGCACGAAGGGCACTAAAGACCGGAGGCGCACTATAGTTAGTAAAGTACAAGCAGTGTGAGGTATCATGATAATTTACCGTACTACTCCAATACTCTCCATTTGCGCCTACGGATATCAGAGCGCTATTGGTATTGCGAATCCCGGCTGCAGGCAAGAAAATGGTTGCAACACTGCCAAATATACGACCGTTTACACCGTTTAATGTTGTCCATTGGCTACCGGCGCTTACCAAACTTTGCAGTTCTGCTTGTGTAGGCACACGATAATCTGCGGGACATACATCGTTCGTTGTTTCCCAAATGGGTGCGTCGTTGCCATTCCATGAAAGCTTCCAAGCGCTGCCGTCGGTTGAAACAGGCGGGTTGGTTGAACTCCAACCTACCGTGCTGTTCCATTGATAAAACATTCCCGCATTTTCGGGTTTTTGGGTAAAAGTACCGGGCGCATCTACATTGCAGGTCGCCCAAACAACACCGTTAATTTTTACAGCATCTTCATCTTTATTTGGCAGGGAACAACCATTTGAGGAGACTAAACTATGCACAAGAAACAGATTATTACCGGTCTGTGTGGCTACAAACGCCGTATCCATGCCCGAAACCGTGATGCTTTGTCTTGTGCCGTTAAAAGTATAATCCAGTTCAAAAGGCGCAATGCCTGTAAAAACCAGATGAACAGTATCATTTTGACAAACAGTCCTCTCCATAACCGTAACAGATACTCCGGGTACTACCGTTAAATCCAACGTAATAATGTTGTCGCAACCCTCCGAGATTTGTTTTTTGAAAACAAAAGTTCCGCTTTCGGTACCTACTGCAAAGGTTGTATCGCGCCAAGTGAAAGGCAATTCGTTTTGGCAAATTGTCAAGCTTTCATTTTCATAATGAATGGAACTGACAATTAAATCCAACATAACAATAGTGCCGCAACCAGGTCCCACAATAGGAGGCAACGTGTCGGTATAATAAAGCCCTGTTTCTTTGTAATATTTTCCATAGAAATAGACACTGTCATTAGGACAAATTGTTTCTTGCACGGTATAATAATTCATCGGTCTGACTATTAAATCCAACGTAACAATCGAATCACAACCCGCAACGGTTTGTCGTTCAAAAATGATCTGCTTTGATTCCGTACCGACATGGAAAACCGTATCCCGCCAATTATATGGAAGTTCATTTTGGCAAATTGCTAACGTTTCATGTTGGGTTATTATTGGTTCGTTTTCGCAAGGATCCGGAGTTGTACACTCTTCTATCGGAGTGACTGTTACTTTTTGAATGAAATCTGCTACACAGCGCACGGAGTACGCGTAGTGACGGCTGGCGGTACCCACGAACGCTCTGTAGTCTTGGATGCCCAGGGAGTACGCGCTGTAGCTGCCGAGCGGCGTATTAACCCAATAGTGACCGGTCAAACCTGTGTTGTTGAGCGCGCCATGATCGAAGTAGCGAGAACCCACAGCGGGCAGAAAGATCGTGTTGCCGCCACTGCCAAATACGCGACCATTCACTCCGTTCTGAGTAGTCCACCAGCTGCCGGCATCTATCAAACTTTGAGCTTCAGCATCGGTAGGTACGCGATAACCGGCGGGACATACGTTGTTAACCTCCTCCCAGGTTGTACCGGCAGGATAGCTATTATCCCAAGTAGCTCCGCCATTGCTATTTATCATTGGGTCGGCACTACTCCAGCCAATAGGACGGTTCCATTGATAAAGCATACCGAAGTCTTCAGGATTATCGGTAAAGGTGCCGGGCGCATCTACATTGCGAGTTGCCCAAATAACACCATTAATTTCTACGCCGTCTCCCAACAGGAAACAACCATTTCCGGAAATTAAACTGTTCACAATAAATCTATTTTCACCAACTTGTGTAGCTACAAGCGCCGTATCCATACCCGAAACGGTAATACTTTGCCTTACGCCATTGAAAGTATAATCCAATTCAAAAGGCGCAACGCCTGTGAAAACCAGATGAACAGTATCATTTTGGCAAACTATTTTTTCCATAACTGTGACAGTCGGTTCGTTTTCGCAAGGATTCGTTGTACAATCTTTAACTTCCAGATTCAGCACAACAATACTGTCGCAACCTGCGGCAGTTTGTCTGTTAAAAATGAAAGCGCCGCTTTTAGTGCCGGCTGCAAAGGTCGTATCGCGCCAAATAAGAGGTAATTCGTCTTGGCAAATGGATACCGATACAGTATCTAATTCTATCGGATTGACTGTTATTATATCCCTTTGAAAAACGTCTTTTACACAACGAACAGATAGAGTGGAGGAGCAAAAGATTCCGACGTTGACGCTCACTAATATGGAATTTTCGAAGACGTGCATGGCATTAGCGGCGTCTCTATCCATGTAAGTAGCGCTCCAATAAAGTCCGGTCAAGCCTACGGAGACAAGTCTAGAATCGGTTCCGAAGCGCTGTCCTGCGGCAGGCAAGAAAATGGTGTTATCATCACTGCCAAATATCCTACCATTTATACCATTTATTGTTGTCCATTGGGCGGCAACGCTCGCCAAATTTTCCAGTTCGTAGACAGTAGGTACACGATAATCGGCGGGACATACATTGTTGGCTGTTTCCCAAGTGGTAGCGCCATCGTTAACCCAAGTATCCGTCCAGGCGCTACCGTCGGAAGAGACAAGCGGATCGGTCGAACTCCAGCCTACCGTACGGTTCCACTGATAAAACATCCCCCCATCTTCGGGATTTTGGGTAAAAGTACCGGGTGCATCCACATTGCGGGTCGCCCAGAAAACGTCGTTAATTTTTACAGCATCTTCATCATCTAAATCTAACAGAAAACAACCATTTGAGGAGACTAAACGATGTACAAGAAACAGATTTTCACCGGTCTGTGTAGCTACAAGCGCCGTATCCATGCCCGAAACCGTAATAGTTTGCCTTGTGTCGTTGAAAGTATATTCCAATTCAAAAGGCGCAATGCCTGTGAAAACCAGATGAACAGTATCATTTTGACAAACAGTTTTTTCCACAACCGTGACAGTAGGCGCCGGTTTTACCGTTAAATCCAACGTAACAATCGAATCACAACCCCCAACGGTTTGTCTTTCAAAAATGATCTGCTTTGATTCCGTACCAACAAGGAAAACTGTATCCCGCCAACTATATGGAAGTTCATTCCCGCAAATTGTTAAAGTTTCATGTTGGGTTATTATTGGTCCTTTCACTTCCAAATTCAGCACAACAATACTGTCGCAACCTGCGGCGCTTTTTCTGTTAAAAGTGAAAGCGCCGCTTTCGGTGCCGGCGGCAAAGGTCGTATCGCGCCAAATGAGGGGTAATTCGTTTGGGCAAATGGATACCGATACAGTATCTAATTCTATCGGATGGACTGTTATTATCTCCTTTTGAATAGACTCTTTTACACAACGGACACAAGCGGCGTAACTTCTGGGGAAACCGCTAGTGGGCGTACTGTAGGCAGTATTAAAGGAAGCAGCCCAGGCATAAGTAGGCATTGCATCGGCATACTTTGTACTTGACCAATAGTAAAAATCATACGAAGTTGAAAGTACGTCGCGGGAGGTACGATGCGCAATTGCCGGCAAAAAGATGGTATTAGGCGCAACGCCGTATATGCGTCCGTCAACAGGAGTAGTTGTCCATTGGCTTGCACCATGATTTAATCCGGCTGATTCGTAAAGGGTAGGCACACGCCAACCGTATGGGCAGGGGTCATTAACTTCTTCCCATTCATTGCCTGTCGGAGATGTGGTGGGCCAAGTTGTATTTCCGTTGGAATTTATTGCCGGATTGGTTGCGCTCCAGCCTACACCTCTATTCCATTGATACAACATTCCCGCATCCTCAGGATTGGCGGCAAAAGTTCCCGGCATATCTACATTGCGGGTAGCCCAAATAAGACCGCCTATTTCTACGCCTCCCAAACTTAAAGAAACGCCATTTGCTGAAACTAAACTGTGTACAGCGAATATATTTTTACCGGCTTGTGTGGCTACAAGCGTTGTATCCATACCAAAAACCGTAATCGTTTGCCTTGTGCCGTTGAAAGTATAATCCAAGTCAAAAGGCGCTACGCCTGTGAAAACCAAATGAACGGTATCGTTTTGGCAAACAGTTTTTTCTACAACTGTGACAGTAGGCTCAACAGGACACGAAATAACCAAGGTGCCTTCCACTGTTTTGGTTGTTACATTGTCGTCCATGAGGACTGTCATCTTTATCTGATAGGAGCCGTCGGCAAAATCTTTACTCCAGGTAAGTTGGTCTTGGGCGGCAGTCTCCTCCGCATCGTCGATATACCATTTTAGAAATCCGGGCGCTGTGCTTATATTTCCGGATATTTCGGCACGAATTTGCGCAGGTTGCGCACAAATAGTCTCGAAAGCCAAGTCCTGATAATGGATATTATTTACATAGAAGGCGACATCCAAGGTACGCATGGCAGATGATGCCAGATAATAGTAACTTTCGGCAGAACCTACGCCATAACCCATCACAAAAAGCCCCGCTTGATTCGTATAGACGTATGCCGTTGTGGAATTGGTAAGCTTCACAATATAAAACGACATGCCGGAAGTAGCATTGTCGTACCATGTTCCGCCGCTTAATGCTGTAGCCGCCGCTCCTCCGATAGAAACCATTGTATTGTTTTTAGTGTCGGTAGGAGTAACAATTAAAGCATAATGATCCCTTAGATTCGTATATCCGGAAGGAATAAAAGGAGCGATTAATGCCGAAGTCACCGTTTGCTCGGTAGAAGGAACAATCGTTATACCGGCATCGCCAACACCTAATGCCATAATACGTGAATCTCGATTTGACAACATATAGGCGCCTACCTGTACAGGCTTATCAGCTTGGATGTAGCAACCATTGTTTGCAAGCGAAATTTCTAATTGAACCCATTGTCCGGCATTCAGGTTAAGAGTCGTTTGACCGCCCGAATTAGTTATGATTGTTCCGCCTGTCTGAGTAATCGTTGTATTGTCCTGAGAAGCTACAATACGAATATGTTCAAACCGCTGTGTAGTAACCGGTATAAAATAGTCTTTCCCCCATGTATTGACAGGCATTAACTGTTGAAACGAAACATCACCTCCATTCATCGTAGGAGGCACTTCGGGATTTTGATTCATACCAAAGAAAGCGACCGGCTTATCAGCAGTAATACGTGTACCGGTCATATCAACAGTACCGCTTGCAGCAACGTGATAATATATTTCTCCCTCATTAAGTGTGGCTATTAATGCACCGGCATGATATACCCTTGTACTATTGGCAGTAGCTATTACTCCATAAGCATCTCTCGCATAGGCGGATTTTGCTCCCATGTGATAGTACTCCGTACCAAAAACCGTTACCGGCAGTACATTGGTTGCGTCGGTAGTGGCGCTTGCCTGATTGAGGGCATAAGCTGTTACCGGTTTATTTGTTTGGATTCGTATCGTTCTATTGCTTATGCCACTTGTATTATATACTGCAATTCTTTCAGCCGCTGTAAGATCGTAAGTATAGACTCCACCCGCAGAAACAGAAAAGGAAACGGAAGTTCCCAATTGAGTAAAATAGATGGAACCTGTGGTTGCCTGTTCGGCTACTACTCTGACTTGAAAAGTAAGACTTGCTGTACTTGTATGTCCATTATTTTGTCCAAAAGCCAGCCAAAAATCAGTTCCTCTCGAATCCATTTGTGCCTGTAGTGAAACAGTGCATAACAAGATGGTGATAAAAACGATAAGTATATGTCTCATTTGCCACTCTGTTTTTTTAAGATAATAATCCACTTTAGTAAAAATAGTAATATAATTATCGAAAATTGTCCATATAAATAGCAACAACTAAATATACAAAGTTATAAAAAATTATCTATTTTACAAAATATTTCTCAAAACGGTTAATTTACGTTTCATGGCGAAATATTATTTTGAGGCGCCAGCCCCCAAGTCCGAAGGACTTACATGTGGATAACCTCGTGCAAGCCGAAGGCGCGGCTCGGGGTTAGACGATATACCTATGCCGGAACTCCGTAGGAGTTCAACCCACTACGGGGTTGAGGGTGTAGAGGATTATTCCCGTTTGCCCCGAGCTGCGCCTTCGGCTTGCACGAGGTTATCCACATGTAAGTCCTTCGGACTTGGGGGCTGGCACCTCAAAATAATATTTCGTCCGTTTCATATATCACCGCATAAGCGTAAAATGCCCCACATAACTACTCTGAACCTCTTCAAACGTAATCACATACCAGTAATCAGTCGAAGGCATCGGTTTGCCAAGATACACGCCGTCCCAGCCAATATCAGGGAAATTGTTTTCCCAAACATAAAGTTTCTTGCCGAAACGGTCGCAAAGAGTAATTTTATAATAACTGTAACATTCAATGTTTTTGATTTTCCAATAATCGTTTATGCCGTCGGAATTAGGTGAAAAATAGGTTGGTATTTCGATTTCAGGACATCTCGGTACGACCTTCAAATACAAAGTCACCGTACTGTCGCAATCCGAAACAGCAACAAATCTTTCATTGTAAACGCCGCTTTGTCTGTATGTTCGACCATTGAAAATGTAAGCTTCGCCTATAATAATTTCCTCGTAAATATCATTGTGGTATTTTGGCAAAACTTTGAAATCCAACACAGTAACACTATCGCAACCCGCCGAATTTATTCCGGATTCAAAATATATGCCACTCTCCGACAACAATTTATTGTCAAAATAATACGGCTCGCCGGCACATATACTGTCGAAAACCGGTACCATATCAGGAACGCAGGACACTACGTTCAACGTTAAAATCACCGTACTGTCGCAAAGGTTTTGATTTTTCAAATGCAACGTCTCAGAAATCGTCGTGTCCGCATTTTGAACAGGTATTGCAAAACCATTTTCATTGTATCCCTCACCGACAGAAATGGTTTTATCAATTCGGGTTATGTCAAGCGGATTGACGGTCAAATACAGTGCAATAATACTGTCGCAACCCAACGTAGTTGTCCAAGATTGAGAGGTCATTATGGAATGTTGCACATTTGTCAAATTAAAATTGTGCAACTTATAATCCTGACCCTGACATATTGTAGCATAGATGGCGTCGTAAGAGGCTGGATTAACGATTAATTTCAACGTAACAATGCTGTCGCAACCGCCAAATACCGTTTGCAAATATTGAACTTCCGTCGTGGAACTTTGAACATTTGTCAAATCGAAATTGTATAAATTATAATCCCGACCCTGACATATCGTATCCTCAATAATTTTACTATAACCCGGGTTGACGCTCAATTCCAATGTTACAATGCTGTCGTTGCCGCAAGCTGCGGTTGTCAAATATTGCGTTTCCGTTGTGAAGCTTTGAACATTTGTCAAATTAAAATTGTACAAATTATAATTCTGTCCCTGACATACTGCATCCCGGATAATATAGTTATAATCCTGTATTACAGTTAAATCTAACGTAACAATACTGTCGCAGCCGGATATTGCCGTCAACGTGTCGGTATAAATCCCCGTTTGATCGTAATATTTATGATTGAATAAAACACTTTCGCCGGGGCAAATTGTCATTGATACGGTATTAAATTCTACCGGATTAACTGTTATTGTGTCTTTTTGACTAAATCCTGTTGGAGGAGATAGTTTCACGCACCGTACAAAGCATCCTTCCTCGAGGAACGGGAAATGGTTCGGAAGCGCATCAGTGCTGATGATTCCCATGCCGAAAGCAGCTAACATACTAAACTTCGTAGCGCTCCAATATTGGCCTGCCGTATTTACGTAGTGCAGCTGTCCATTGGAAATGCGAGACCCGGCTGCCGGCAAGAAAATGGTGTTATCGCCACTGCCAAATATACGACCATTTACTCCGTTTACTGTTGTCCATTGGCTACCGGCATTCGCCAAACTCTGTAATTCTGCATGTGTAGGCGCACGAAAACCTGTGGGGCATACATTGTTTGTTGTTTCCCAAGCAGTTGCACCATTGCCACGCCAAAAAGGGTCCCAAGAGCTGCCATCAGTAGAAACAAGCGGGTCGGTTGAACTCCAGCCTACAGGGTTGTTCCATTGATAAAACATCCCCGCATCTTCGGGATTTTTGGCAAAAGCGCCGGGCGCATCCACATTGCGAGTCGCCCAAAAAATGCCGTCAATTTCTACGGCTTCATCATCCGACAGCGAACAACCACTTGCAGAAATTAAACTGTTCACAACAAATATATTTTCACCAACTTGCGTGGCTACAAGCGCCGTATCCATACCCGAAACCGTAATCGTTTGCCTTGCGCCGTTGAAAATATAATCCAATTCAAAAGGCGCAACGCCTGTAAAAATCAAATGAACAGCATCATTTAGACAAACTGTTCTCTCCAGAACCGTAACAGACAGTCCGGGTTTTACCGTTAAATCCAACGTAATAATGCTGTCGCAACCCTCTGCGATTTGTTTTTTGAAAACAAAAGCTCCGCTTTCGGTACCAACAGCAAAGGTTGTATCGCGCCAGGTGAAAGGCAATTCGTTTTGGCAAATTGTCAGGCTTGCATTTTCATAATGAGCAGAACTGACAGTTAAATCCAACGTAACAATAGCGCCGCAAGGAAGACCAAAAGGGGGCAGCGTGTCGGTATAAATCCCTGTTTCCTTGTAATATTTTCCGTAGAAAAAGATGCTGTCACCAGGACAAATTGTTGCCTGTACAGTAGGATGATGCGGTATCGGTATGACTATTAAATCCAACGTAACAATCGAATCACAACCTGCAACGGTTTGTCGTTCAAAAACGATCTGCTTTGATTCCGTACCGACATGGAAAACCGTATCACGCCAGCTATATGGAAGTTCATGTTGGCAAATTGTCATTGATGCGGTATTAAATTCTACCGGATTAACTGTTATTGTATCCTTTTGACTAAATCCTGTTGGAGGCGACAGTTTCACGCACCGTATCTGAAACCCGCCGTGGTGTCCGGTACCGATGTTGAGGATCGCATTTACGAAACTACTGCCGAAGTCCAAACAGTAAGCGTAATCACCGCCATAGTAGTAACGAGTAGTACTCCAGTAATGACCTTGCAAGTTTACGTTGCCAAGCACACCGGTTCTACCGGCGCGAGAGCCTGTTGCCGGCAAGAAAATGGTATTATCGCCACTGCCAAATATACGACCGTTTACACCGTTTACTGCTGTCCATTGGCTACCGCCACCGGCGTTCGCCAACCTTTGCTGTTCGGTGAAATGAGGCATACGATAACCTGCGGGACAGACATCGTTTGCTGTTTCCCAAGCGGATGCGCCATTGCCGTTCCAATCCCCGTTCCAAGAACTGCCATCGGAAGAAACCATCGGTTCGGTCGAACTCCAGGCTATCGCGCTGTTCCACTGATAAAACATGCCCGTATTTTCAGGATTTTCGACAAAAGTTCCGGGCGCATCCACATTGCGGGTCGCCCAAAAAATGCCGTCAATTTCTACGGCTTCATCCGCTGACAAGGAACAACCATTTGGAGAAATTAAACTGTTCACAACAAATATATTTTCACCAACTTGTGTGGCTACAAGCGCCGTATCCATACCCGAAACAGTAATGCTTTGTCTTACGCCATTGAAAGTATAATCCAATTCAAAAGGCGCAATGCCTGTGAAAACCAAATGAACAGTATCATTTTGACAAACAGTTCTCTCCACAACTGCAACAGACAGTCCGGGTTTTACCGTTAAATCCAACGTAATAATGCTGTCGCAACCCTCAGCGATTTGTTTGTTAAAAATAAAAGTTCCGCTTTCGGTACCAACTGCGAAAGTTGTATCGCGCCAAATGAAAGGCAATTCGTTTTGACAAATTGTCAAACTTTCATTTTTATAATGAACGGAACTGACAGTTAAATCCAACGTAACAATAGTGCCGCAACCAAGCCCCCAAATAGGAGGCAACGTGTCGGTGTATAGCCCTGTTTCTTTGTAATATTTTCCATAGAAAAAGACACTGTCATTAGGACAAATTGTTCTCTGCACAGTATAATGTGGCATCGGCATGACTATTAAATCCAACGTAACAATCGAATCACAACCCGCAACGGTCTTTCGTTCAAAAACAATCTGCTTTGATTCCGTACCGACATGGAAAACCGTATCACGCCAATTATATGGAAGTTCATTTTGACAAATCATCAAAGTCTCATGTTGGGTTATTATTGGTTCGTTTTCGCAAGGATTCGGAGTTGTACATTCTTCTATCGGAGTGACTGTTATTATATCCTTTTGAATAACATCTTTTACACAACGAACAGATAGAGCGGAGTAGCGATGGATGTTGGCGTCCGTTGTTATATAATTAAAAGTTTCGAGGAAATACATACTTTTAGCGGTGGTTCCATCCCTATAAGTACCACTCCAATAATAACCGATCAAGCCTACGCTGGTAAGTTGAGAATCGGATCCGCCGCGACAGCCTGCAGCAGGCAGGAAAATAGTGTTGTCATCACTGCCAAATATCCTGCCGGTTACACCGTTTACTGTTGTCCATTGACCGGCGGCGCTCGCCAAACTTTCCAGTTCGTAGACGGTAGGTATACGATAACCTGCGGGACATACATTGTTGGTCGTTTCCCAAGTGGTTGAACTATCATTATCCCAAGTATATTTCCAAGCGCTGCCATCGGAAGAAACAGGCGGATCGGTCGAACTCCAGCCTACCTTGCTGTTCCATTGATAAAACATCCCCGCATCTTCGGGATTTTGGGTAAAGGTACCGGGCGCATCCACATTGCGAGTTGCCCAAATAACGCCATTAATTTCTACGCCGTCTTCAAACAGGGAACAACCATTTCCGGAAATTAAACTGTTCACAATAAATATATTTTCACCAACTTGTGTGGCTACAAGCACCGTATCCATACCCGAAACGGTAATACTTTGCCTTACGCCATTGAAAGTATAATCCAATTCAAAAGGCGCTACGCCTGTGAAAACCAAATGAACAGTATCATATTGGCAAACCACTTTTTCTACAACAGTTATTGTTGGTTCATTTTTGCAAGGATTCGTACAATCTTCAACTTCCAAATTCAGCACAACAATACTGTCGCAACCTGCGGCGCTTTGTCTGTTAAAAGTGAAAACACCGCTTTCAGTGCCGACTGCAAAGGTCGTATCGCGCCAAATAAGAGGTAATTCGTCTTGGCAAATTGATACCGATACAGCATCTGATTCTATCGGATTGACTGTTATTGTCTCCTTTTGAATAGCGTCTTTTACACATCGTACCGAATACCCATTCCAAGTGTCATTGGAGGAAAGAAGGCTTCTATTGTCATTGAAAAGCAAGAAACCCGGTATTGCACCAGTCGGCGGCGTAACTACCCTTTCACTACTCCAGTAGAAACCAATAATTACCGGGAATTCTATGATAAAACCATAATTGCAAAAAGCTGCTGCGGGCAAGAAAATGACGTCATCGCCACTGCCAAATATACGACCGTACACACCGTTTAATGCTGTCCACCGACTACCTGCATCGACCAAACTATGCTGTTCGGCAGGCGTAGGTACACGATAACCTGTGGGGCATATATTGTTCGTGACTTCCCAAGTGGTTGCACCATTGCCGTCCCATGAACTATTCCAAGAACTGCCGTCGGAAGAAATAGGCGGATAGTAGTAGTGTGTTCCACAAATCCAGCCTACCGTACTGTTCCATTGATAAAACATGCCCGCATCTTCGGGATTTTCAACAAAAGTGCCGGGTGCATCCACATTGCGCGTAGCCCAAATAACGCCATTAATTTTTACGTCATCTTCTCCTTTTTCTTCTCCCGACAGGGAACAACCATTTGCCGAGACTAAACTATGCACAACAAATATATTTTCACCGGCTTGTTCGGCTACAAGCGCCATATCCATACCCGAAACGGTAATGCTTTGTCTTGTGCCATTGAAAGTATAATCCAATTCAAAAGGCGCAACGCCGGTGAAAACCAAATGAACGGCATCATTTTGACAAACCACTTTTTCCACAACTGTGACAGCAGGTACGGGTTTCACCGTTAAATCCAACGTAACAATCGAATCGCAACCTGCAACGGTTTTTCGTTCAAAAATGATCTGCTTTGATTCCGTACCGACATGGAAAACCGTATCACGCCAACTATAAGGAAGTTCATTTTGGCAAATTGCTAACGTTTCATGTTGGGTTATTATTGGTTCGTTTTCGCAAGGATTCGGGGTTGTACACTCTTCTATCGGAGTGACTGTTACTTTTTGAATGAAATCTGCTACACAGCGCACGGAGTACGCGTAGCTACGGCTGGAGCTCCCCACAAACGCTCTGTAGTCTTGGACGTACAGGGTGTGCGCGCTGTAGCTGCCGAGCGGCTCATTAACCCAATAGTTGCCGGTCAAACCTGTGTTGTTGAGCTCGCCATGATCGAAGTAGCGATAGCCCGCGGCAGGCAGAAAGATCGTGTTGCCGCCACTGCCAAATACGCGACCATTCACTCCGTTCTGAGTAGTCCACCGGCTGCCGGCATCTACCAAACGTTGGGCTTCGGCATCGGTAGGTACGCGATAACCGGCGGGACATACGTTGTTAACCGCCTCCCAGGTTGTACCGGCAGGAAAGCTACTATCCCAAATAGTTCCGCCATTGTTGTTTACCATCGGGTCGGCGCTACTCCAGCCAATAGGGCGGTTCCATTGATAAAACATACCGAAGTCTTCGGGATTATCGGTAAAGGCGCCGGGCGCATCCACATTGCAAGTCGCCCAAACAACGCCGTTAATTTCTACGCCGCCTCCCAACAAGGAACAGCCATTTGCAGAAATTAAACTGTTCACAATAAACATATTTTCACCAACTTGTGTAGCGACAAGCGTCGTACTCATACCCGAAACCGTAATGGTTTGCCTTACGCCGTTGAAAGTATAATCCAGTTCAAAAGGCGCAACGCCGGTGAAAACCAGATGAACGGCGTCATTTTGGCAAACTGTTTTTTCTATAACAGTTACTGTCGGTTCGTTTACGCAAGGATTCGTTATACAATCTTTTGTCGGAATGACGGTTATTGTCTCCTCTTGAACAGGCGTTTCTAGATTAGGATCTTTTACACACCGCACAGGGAAGGCAAAAGCACGAGGTTCCATCATCATAATCGCAAAAGACATCGTAAAATCTAAGGAATAAGCGGCGCTATTGTTATAATCAACTCCAATACTACTCCAATATCGACCCAAAAGAGGTAGAGATAGCCTACCATTGTATTCGCGAATCCCTGTCGCCGGCAAAAAAATGGTTTCATCGCCGCTGCCAAATAGACGACCGTTTACTCCGTTTAATGTTGTCATCCATTGGCTACCGGCGCTTATCAACCTTCCCAGTTCAACTTGCGTAGGTATGCGATAACCTGACGGGCATATATTATTTGTTGTTGCCCAAACTGTTGTATTATCATCAATATAAGGACTCCAAGAACTACCGTCGCTGGAAACTATAGGGTCTGTTGAACTCCACCCTACAGTACGGTTCCATTGATAAAACATCCCGGCATCTTCGGGTTTTTCGGCAAAAGTACCGGGCGCATCCACATTGCGGGTTGCCCAGGTAACGCCGTTAATTTCTACACCATCTTCTATTCCTTCCGAAAAGGAACAACCATTTGCAGAAATTAAACTATATACGCCAAATGTATTTTCACCGGCTTGTGTAGCTACAAGCGTCGTATTCATGCCCGAAACGGTAATCGTTTGCCTTGTGCCGTTGAAAATATAATCCAATTCAAAAGGCGCAACGCCTGTAAAAACCAGATGAACAGTATCATTTTGACAAACAGTTCTCTCCGTAACTGTGACAGCAGGTACAGGTTTTACCGTTAAATCCAACGTAACAATGCCGTCGCAACCCAAAGCCGTTTGCAACGTATCGGTATAAAGTCCCGGCAAATTGTAATATTTTCCATTGAATAAAACACTGTCGCCCTGACAAATAGTTTCATAGATTGTTACAGGATCCAGCATGTCTTTTATGACAAATGAAGTTGCCAGACTGTCCACTTCTCCGTTTTCGTTTTTGACAATCATTGAAATGGTGTGGCTGCCCTGCGGAAGTTGTGTTGTCCAGCGCAAATTGTCGGTAAAGGCTGTTTGTTCCACATCATTTATCAGCCAGCGCAAATGTCCGGGTGCAGCATCCATTGGGTATCTTACGAAAGCCTCTACTTCGATATTTCCATTACAGTAAAATTCGTTATTAAGCGACCGATGATGAATTCCATTCACTTCAAAATGAGCATCTAACCTGCATGCTGCTGCTCCCGCCAAGTAATAATACGATTCTTCAAACCCCAAGCCATATCCTAAAACCATCAATTTTTCAGGATTTTTCAAACAGTAATTGACATTTTCATTCGATAAAGGCAGGTTGTAGTAAGAATATCCCGAAGGGTGGTCGCGCCACTCGCCACCGGTCAGTACAGCATAATCGCCGCCGCTTATTTCCGTTAACTCTTTTGTTATTGTTGGTGTTACTATCAATAGATAATGTTCTGTTAAATTAGTTGAACCGGTAGTAAGAAAGGGCGCTACAAGTGTTCCGTCTATAAATTGCTCGATTGGTGGTATCCATACGATGGAAGGGTCGCCTAAGGGATAGGTTATTCCCGGATAGGAATTTCCCATCAAATAGGATACAACACCAACCGGGTTATTGCTTTCTATATAACAGCCATTTTCCGTAGCGTATATTTCAATTTCCGCCCATTGTCCGGCATTGAGAGTCAACGAGCCATCAACAAGCGTTCCGCCTGTGAGATTGACTGTGGTATTATCTTGCGAAGCAATGATTCGTACTCTTTCCACGCTGCGTATGGTAACCGGTACAAAAAAACGAGTTCCCCACGACGATTCGGGATGTAATTGTTCGTAGAGACAGTCGCAAGCTATTACGCCAACAGGAACATATACACAACTATGGGTTACAAAATAGGCTATCGGGTTATCGGCAGTAATATGTTTTCCTGTACCATCTGTAGAATAATAGGATGAATACACCTCGCCCTCATTCAAAACATCTTTCACAACTCCATTCTCATAAATTGTTGTATTGTTTTCGATCGCCACTATCGTGTAACCATCCGGCACAAACATAGGAGCAGGCGACATATACGACAAATGATAATAAGAATTACCCAAAGCGCCTGCCGGTAAAATAATTGTTGCATCGGTCACTAACCGCATTGTATTAACAGCATATACCGAAACATTTTCATCGGTTTGTATATGAATTGATTTTGAAGTTTTTCCGGTTGTGTAAGAATATACAGCCTGTTTTTGTGCATAGGTTAAATTATGCGTATAAACCGTATTAGCATTCAAAGACAAAGACATAACCTCTCCGGTTTCTGTGAATGTGACGGTTGCCTGTGTGTATTTTGTAGTAACAATGCGAAACTGTAAGGATATGTCCTGATATGCCCTATCACTATTCCTTCCAAAAGAAACCCAAAAATCTTTTCCGGACGTAGAAGCCTGTGCGTTCAGTGGTGAAATACTGCATAACGAGATTAAGACAGCAATAAAAGCGATAAGTATATGTCTCATTGGCATTCTGTTTTTATAAATATAATAATCCACTTTAGTAAAAATAGTGATATAATTATCAAAAATTATCCCTATTAATAAAAACAATAACTAAATATACAATGTTATAAAAAATTACCTATTCTACATTTTTACCAAAAAATGAATATTAAACGTTGAAAATAATCTCCCCCACAAGCACAAGCCCCCTACGCTTTTCCCCTATCCTCTGTGCTTTTGCGGAAGTATAACTACATTCTTAAAAATTTCTTTGCTAAAGATATAAAATTTTTTTGAATTTGATGTTTTGCTGTAATTTTTTAACACAATTCGTTTCCAAGCATTGACATAAGTAGTTCCAGTTCGTTTAACGTGAGTTTTCTACGTAAGTTATTTTATTTAGAAAGCATTTAAACCTTATTTTCACCTTATTTTCCAAACAAAACAACCTAAGTAGCTAATGATTATGTCATGTATGTTAACCTTATTACCTCATTTTTTCTATTAAAATAAGGTACTGTGTTCAATTCCAA